>Ga0310690_10000063_pt1 | contig 231761 bp, 195 predicted proteins | sample AusTroGonzalo_MG_2_FD_207661 | JGI IMG/M metagenome (GOLD analysis project Ga0310690, IMG submission 207661) | Bovine rumen microbial communities from tropical cattle in Woodstock, Queensland, Australia - Gonzalo_04 (v2) (version 2) | ecosystem: Host-associated > Mammals > Digestive system >... | reverse complement strand
GCGCCTTGTGCCGGCCATTCCCAATACTTCATGATTTGACCCATGGCAGCGGAGACGCAGCCCGAATACACGTGACCCCCAGGGCCAGCGGTGTCAGCGGGGCATTGGCTGTTCCAAGGGTAGTTCTGGTTCCACAAGGTCTTGCACATAGGTTCCGTCACAGCGCGGGCGTTGCGTCCCGGGGTAATTTGGCCACTCTCGCCCACCGACTTCCATTCGGCGATGATGTCGGGCGTGGCTTCTATATTGTGGTTGCGCACATATTGGATTTCCTTTTGGAAACCGGAAAGGGTGAACGCAAAACCGTCAGCCACATCATTGGGGTTGAAATAGCCGCTTGTGGAGTACGCAAGGATAGGCTTCACGCGGTCGTCAGCCGCCACGACGACGAAGCCTTCGCCATTAGCGACGTTAAAGACGTAATAGTCAACAGCATCGCGGTTGGCGGCTGTGCTGACCAATTGCAGCTGGATGACAGCGTTTTTCTGTGCGATAGCAGTGGTGCTCAAGAATTTGGCACCCAATTTTGCGGCCTTCTGTTGGTCAATAGGGCCAGCCATCAGGCTGCCGAATGTGGCAGCGGCGAGGCAGAGGATTAATAAAAATCTTTTCATGTTTGTTGATTAAGAAGTTGTTTAAAAGTGACAAATATTGCAAAAAATTCTGGAACCATCGACAAGAAAGAGAAAATATTCTCTCCGAGACATCATGAACCGCATCCTATACGTCAACAAGACTGGCTGCCAATGGCGGATGACACCGAAGGACTTCCCGCCGCACAACATTGTGTTCTACTACTTTACGAAGTGGAAGCGCGAAGGTGTGTTCGAGGAGCGTCAAGACCAGCCAGCACGTCGACGGGGATCGCGGCATAGACGGCAACAAGAACGTGTCCCGAGGCTGAAGAAGATTATCACCGACGGCGGATACAGGGGCGATGAACTGAAGGAGAAGGTGCAAAGGACGCTCGGTTGCAAACTTGAGGTCGTGCTCAGACCCGACGAAAGCCAGAAAAAGTTCACTCCGTGACCATGATTCAAATCGCCTTCGCAAAAATCATGCTTAACAAATTATCTCATTGAAATTTAAACAGACTCTAAAAAATCGGTCTTTTTTTCCTACTTTTGCGCGATAAATGCGATAAAACTGAATTGTGATGAAAAAATGTCTTTTCTCCTTGCTGTTTTGCCTCGTCGGCATGACGGCCTTCGCACAAACCGCCGACCAACAACCCGAAACCGACCCCATCATCACCAACCGCATCAGCGAGTGGCAAGACTTGAAGTTCGGCTTTATGATGCACTGGGGCATCTACGCCCAATGGGAGGTGGTGGAGTCGTGGTCCATCTGCAACGAGCCTTGGATTAACCGTGACGGGGCGGATTATTACAAATACAAAACTGATTATCAAAACCTTAACAAGACCTTCAACCCACAACATTTCGACCCGTCAAAATGGGCCGAGGCCGCCCAAAACGCAGGAATGAAGTATGTCGTGTTCACCACGAAGCACCACGACGGCTTTTGCATGTTCAACACCAAGGAGACCTCCTACTCCACCGTCGACCCGAGCTGCCCGTTCTCCAAGGACCCCAAGGCCGACATCGCCGGCGAGGTGGTGAAGGCCTTCCGTGAGAAGGGCTTCTGGACAGGCCTCTACTTCTCCAAACCCGACTGGCACTGCGACGACTATTGGGCACACGAATGGGCCACCCCCGACCGCAACGTCAACTACGACCCGACCGTCATGCCCGAGCGTTTTGAGAAATACAAGCAATTCACCCACAGGCAGATACGCGAACTTACCCACAACTATGGTGACATCGACATCCTATGGTTAGACGGCGGCTGGGTGCGCCCTGAATGGAGCGTGAACGAGGAGACACGCCCTTGGCTCGGCTGCCAAGGCTACATCCAAGACATCGACATGCCCAGAGTGGCCGAAATTGCCCGTGAGAACAACCCCGACCTCATCATCGTCGACCGCTCTGTGGGTGGCAAATACGAAAATTATCAGACCCCTGAACAGCAGGTGCCCGACTCGCTCCTGCCCTATCCTTGGGAGACCTGCATGTCGATGGGCAACTCCTGGTCATATGTCTCGACCGACACCTACAAAAGCACCAACAAACTCATCCACCTGCTCTGCGACATCGTAGCCAAAGGCGGTAACTTTCTCCTCAACGTGGGTCCTGACGCCGACGGCAACCTGCCCGACACGGCATTGCTCCGCATGAAGGAAATCGGCGAGTGGATGCAGGTGAACGGCGAGGCCATCTATGGCACAAGGCCCATCTACCCCTTCACCTACGGCAAATTCCGCTTCACGCAGAAAGGCGACAAAGTGTATGGCATCTTCCTCCTTGACGAGCAAGAAAGCCCCGTGCCGGATTCCTATTGGTTCGACGGCAAAGGCATGACCCTGAAAACGGGCAAAATCAAGGTCTTGGGCAGCAAAAAGAAAGCCTCCCTTTGCAGAGAGGCTGATGGTCGCTACCGCATAGATTTCCCGAACACGTTCGAGATGCCGCATGCGGTGGTGTTTGAATTTCGGAAACGATAATTAGGTAGAGACGTAGCGCGCTACGTCTTTACAAATTTGATTATCCTACAACAATATTCACAATCTTCTTCGGCACGTAGATGACCTTGCGCACCTGCTTGCCCTCAATCCATTTGGCGGACTCGGGAGCGGCGAGCACGGCGGCCTGTACCTCGTCGGCATTCATCGTGACAGGCAACTCCATGTTGAAGCGCATCTTGCCGTTGAAGCTCACAGGATAGTTGAAGCTGTTCTCCACAGTCTTGCTCTCGTCATAGACCGGGAATGCGGCATTCACCACCGAGGTGTCGTGACCCAGCAGGTGCCACAGCTCTTCAGCGATATGCGGTGCATACGGTGAAATCATCACTGCCAGTGGTTCGAGGATCTCACGCTTGTTGCACTTGAGGTCGGCGAGCTCGTTGACGCAGATCATGAAGGCGGAAACGACCGTGTTGAACGAGATGCTCTCGATGCCGTCCTCTTCCTTCTTGATGAGCTTGTGCAGACTCTTCAACTCAGGTGCCGTGGCAGGCTCGTCGCTGACACAGAACTCGTTGTTCTCGTTGTGGAACAGCCTCCAGAACTTACGCACGAAGCGGAAGGTGCCTTCGATGCCTTGCGTGTCCCAAGGCTTGGATTGCTCCAAGGGACCGAGGAACATCTCATAGAGACGCAACGTGTCGGCACCGTATTTCTCCACCAGGTCGTCTGGGTTCTGCACGTTGTATTTCGACTTCGACATCTTCTCGACTTCGTTGCCGCAAACGTAAACATCGTTGCCGTCCTTATCCTTCTCGAAGATGAAACGGGCATCGTGCAGGTCGTCGCGCCACTGGCAGAAGGCCTCCACGTCGAGCAAATCGTTACGCACCATGTTGATGTCGACATGAATCGGATCACTGTACAACTCACGGCCGGGCCAGTTCTTTGAAACAAACATCGTGCCTGTGAAAGCCTCACCGTCAACGAACGCCGGTACATCCTTGCCAGCAATCAAGTCCCTAATCTTCTGCTCAACCTTGTTTGTGCCTTCTACACAATCATTCACCAACTCGGCAATCGGCAGCATCAGCAGTTTGTAGCCCTTACTCTCGGCATATTCCAGCCAGGGTTCGGCCACCTTCTCGAGGTTGCCCATGCGGTTGATTTCGATGAGGATACCCTTCTCAGGACAGAAGAAGTCGAAACGACGACGACCATCCTTGAAGTCCTTCTCGAACTTCACACCCATACGATTGTCCTTGAGCATCTCCCAAACGGTGTACTCGCCTATTTTCTCCATGTTGACACGATAGGCAAAGCTCGAACGGCCTTGGATCATGCCCTGGTTAATCATGCGTTGGAACGGCTCATCCTTGCACGACAGTCCGATGTCATACAAGAACTTGCACCAGAAGCGGCTGTAGATGAGGTGGCCGGTGGCGTGCTCAGCGCCGCCGATATAGAGGTCGACGTTCTGCCAATAGTCGTTGGCTTCGCGGCTGAAGTATTCCTTGTCGTTGTGCGGGTCCTCGTAGCGGAAGTAGTAACCGCTGGAACCGGCAAAGCCCGGCATGGTGTTGGTCTCGATGGGATAGCCTTCCTCGGTGACCCAGTTCTTGGCACGGGCCAAAGGCGGCTCGCCCGTCTCGGTGGGCTTGTATTGGTCAATGGCAGGCAACTCCAAGGGCAGTTTCGACTCGTCCATAGCGTATGGGATGCCGTCCTTATAGTAGATCGGGAACGGCTCGCCCCAATAACGCTGGCGGCTAAAGATGGCATCGCGAAGGCGGTAGTTGGTCTTGCCCGTGCCGACGCCCAGTTTCTCCAGTTCTTCAATCATGCGCTCTATGGCTTTCTTGACCGTCAGACCGTTGAGGAAGCCCGAGTTGACCAGCTCGCCGTCCTTGGCATCGAAGCTCTCTTCCCATGTGGCAGGGTCGGTAGGCTCGGTGCCGGGTTTCTTGACCACCTGGATGATGGGCAGGTTGAAATGACGGGCAAAGGCAAAGTCACGGCTGTCGTGGGCAGGCACTGCCATGATGGCGCCGGTGCCGTAACCCATCAGCACGTAATCGGCAATCCAGATGGGCAGCTTGGCTCCCGTGATGGGATTGATGCCATAGGCACCCGTGAAGGCGCCGCTCACCCTACGCACCTCGGCCATACGCTCACGTTCGCTGCGGTTCTTGGTGCGGGTGATATATTCTTCCACCTCAGCGCGTTGCTCAGGCGTGGTGATTTCCGAAACCAGCTCATGCTCGGGAGCCAGCACCATGAAGGTCGTGCCGAACAAGGTATCCGCACGGGTGGTGAACACCTCAAGGTCGATGTCCTTGCCGTCCACCTTGAAGATGACAGAAGCACCCATCGACTTGCCGATCCAGTTGCGCTGCAGGTCTTTCACCGACTCGCTCCAGTCCACGGTCTCGAGGCCTTGAAGCAGACGGTCGGCATAGGCGGTAATACGCAGCTGCCACTGCTTCATCGACTTGCGCTCCACGGGGAAGCCACCACGCACGGAGAGGCCGTCGGCCACCTCGTCGTTGGCGAGCACCGTACCCAAACCTGGGCACCAGTTCACCATGGCCTCAGCCTGATAGGCAAGGCGGTAATTCATCAGCACCTCTTGCTGTTGCTTCTCGCTCATGGCCTTCCACTCGTCGGCGGTGAAGCTCAGCGGCTTGCTCTCGGCCACGTTGAGGCCTTCGGTGCCTTTTTCCTCGAAGCGGTGTATCAGCTTGCTGATGGGCTGGGCTTTCTGGCAACCGTTGCAGTAGAACGAGTTAAACAGCTGGATGAAAGTCCATTGCGTCCATTTGTAGTAACCTGGCTCGCAGGTGCGCACCTCGCGGTCCCAGTCGTAGCTAAAGCCGATCTTGTCCATCTGCTCGCGGTAGCGGTTGATGTTCTTCTCGGTCGTCACGGCGGGGTGGGTACCCGTTTGGATGGCGTATTGCTCGGCGGGCAGACCGTAGGCATCATAGCCCATCGGATGCAGCACGTTGAAGCCCTTCAGACGCTTGTAACGCGCATAGATATCGGAGGCGATATAGCCCAGCGGGTGTCCGACATGCAGGCCCGCGCCCGAGGGATATGGGAACATATCCAGGACATAGAATTTCGGCTTATTGTGGTCAATATCAACCTTATACACTTTGTGGTCACGCCAATACTGCTGCCACTTCTTCTCGATTTCGATAAAGTTATAGTCCATATAATGAGGTGTTTTTTGCGGTTTTTGAAAGAAGCTGCAAAAATACAGAAAAAATGTGTATTTTTGCAAAAAATGAAAAACGCCTATGGAAGTCATTAGATATATGAATTGCTGCATTGTAGAGTTTGGCCGAAGGTTAGGATTGGAACCGAAATGGGCTTGCCGTTACCTATATTTGCACGGCGGACTGGACTTATTGGATAAGAACTACCAAGCTGAGCATTTGCTTCCTTTGGATGACACCATTGACGGACTGATTGCCTACTGCAAACGCCACGGAGGGACCTTAGAATGATACTCTATCACGGTACAAACTTCCCTTTTGACACAATTGACTTGTCAAAATGCCGACCCAACAAGGACTTTGGCAAGGGCTTCTATCTGACCTCCATCGAAAGCCAAGCCATTGATATGGCACAGCGTAGATGCAATTTTGACGAAGCAGGATCACCAATCGTCCAAAGATACGAATGGGATGAGAAAAATGGCGATCTACAGGTATTGATTTTTGAAGGTGTTTCTGTTGAATGGGCTGAGTTCATCGTCAAAAACCGAGACAGAAAGAATACCGAGCGACACGAATACGACCTTGTCATCGGACCAATCGCTGATGACGGTGTGGTATATCAAATCAACCGCTACCTACAGAATATCATCACCATAGATGATTTAGTTAGAGAGTTGAAATACAAGAAATTGAATAACCAATATTGCTTTTGCTCCGAAAAGGCAATCTCACATTTAAAGAGACTATGAACGAAAACGAATTTCAATTTGTAATGGACTGTGACGTGGAAGCTTTAGTGTCCTATCTTCAAGAGGACTACCATCTTTCACTATCAGATGCTTTCGAAAAAGTCTATAGTTCAAAAGTCTTCGAGAAACTGAAAGATCGCCAAACAGGTCTTTATCTGCAAAGCCCGGCTTATATTTATGGGTTTTTGAGGGAGGAAATAAACTAACAAACTATTCAAACAACGACATCTCACCCGAAGGCTTAATCCTCGTCTTCCCCAAATGCTTGTAAGCCAAATCGGTGCACTCACGTCCACGAGGCGTGCGCATGATGAAGCCTTCTTGAATGAGGAACGGCTCGCAGACCTCTTCAATGGTGCCGGGGTCTTCGCCCACTGCCGTGGCAATGGTGTTGACGCCCACGGGACCGCCCTTGAACTTGTCGATGATGGTCGAGAGGATCTTGTTGTCCATGTCGTCAAGGCCGTGCTCGTCCACGTTGAGGGCTTTCAGGCCGATGCGGGCGATGTCGAGGGTGATGACACCGTCGCCTTGGATCTGGGCGAAGTCGCGGATGCGGCGCAGCAACATGTTGGCGATACGCGGCGTGCCACGGCTACGGCGTGCTATCTCATAGGCCGCCGTGTCGTCGATAGGCACGCGAAGGATTCCTGCCGAACGCTTGACGATTTGTGACAAGGTCTTGGCGTCGTAATACTCCAAACGCAACTTGATGCCGAAACGCTCACGCAGGGGCGCCGTCAGCATGCCGCTGCGGGTGGTGGCGCCAATCAGGGTGAAGGGATTCAGCGTGATTTGGATGCTGCGCGCACTAGGTCCGGCCTCCAACATAATGTCGATGCGAAAGTCCTCCATGGCGGAATAGAGATACTCCTCCACCACGGGACTCAGGCGATGGATCTCGTCGATGAACAGCACGTCGTTAGGCTCGAGGCTGGTGAGCAAGCCCGCAAGGTTGCCCGGCTTGTCCAACACAGGACCCGAGGTCATCTTCATGCCTACGCCGAGTTCATGTGCGATGATATGCGACAAAGTGGTCTTGCCTAAACCCGGAGGGCCATGCAAGAGGGTATGGTCGAGGGCTTCGCCACGCTGGGCGGCGGCCTTCACGAAAACGCGCAGGTTGTCGACCACTTGCTTCTGTCCCGCAAAGCTTTCAAACATGTCGGGACGCAAGGCGTTCTCAAAGTCTTTCTCGGCTTTGGAGAGGTGGGAGGCGTTGGCGTCGAGGTTGCTGTTCATCATTCAATATTTGTGTGCAAAGATACAACTTTCGGCGGAAATTTGCATATCATCAAAAAAATGTATCTTTGCAGCGAAAACCGATTTGTCATGAAACGCATTCTTTGCCTCTCTATATTTCTCATTATGGCGGTCGTCGCCTTCGCACAAAACGGCTCCGTCAACGTCGACCAAGACGAACGCGTTGAGGCTCTCATCGCGAAGCAACGCGTCCTCTATCAACTCGACAGCTCGTTTAGCGGCTACCGCATCCATGTCTTCATGGAAATCGGCAACGAAGCCTTGAACCACGCCAAAGAGGTGAAAGCACAATTCGAGCGGGCCTACCCTGACATTCCGATTTACCTGACCTACATCGAGCCATATTTCCGCCTGCGTGCCGGCAACTTCCGTAACCGCGTGGAGGCAGAGAAATGCCTGCGCCGCATCAAGCCGAAATTCAAAGAGGCCTTTGTCACGGCGGACATAATTTATAGACCGAAATTCGATTGAAAGTTGTCAGTTGGAAGTTGTTCAGTTGTTCAGTTATGGCGGAACACAAACCAACTACCAACTGAACAACTGATTAACTGAACAACTCTTCCACATTCTTTACAACAATCCCAAGCCTCAAGACAAACGCCTCTTCGGTGGCAAAACCGATGTGCGGCAGCATGACGAGGTTGGGCGCGCCAAACAAAGAATTTTCAGGCTTCAGAGGCGGTTCCGTGCCATAGACGTCAGTGGCCGCACCAGCAATCTTCCCTTCTTTCAGGGCATTGGCTAAAGCCAGTTCATTCACCACAGGACCACGGGCCGTATTGATCAAGATGGCACTCGGCTTCATCAAGGCGAAGTCCTTCTCGGTGATGAAGTCACGGGTGTCGGCATTCAAGGCGACGTGCAGAGTGACGATGTCGGATTCTTTCAACAAAGTCTCTTTGTCGACGAAGGTCACGCCTTCTATTTGTCTTTGAGTGCGGTTCCATGCCAGCACCTTGCAGCCGAAGGCGTTCGCCAGCTTGGCCACACGCTGCCCGATGTTGCCCATGCCGATGATGCCGAGCGTCTTGCCGCCGATTTCACGGCCAGGCATGATGCCCTTACGGTTGCATTGGCGCGTGATAGCATCGTTTTCAAGAACTTTGCGATACACGTCAATCATCATGGCGATGGCGAGCTCGGCCACGGCCTCGGTGCTGTAGCCCGCCGCATTCTTCACCACGATGCCACGCCTTTGGCATTCCTCCATGTCGATGTGATCCAAGCCCGTGAAGGCTATGGAAAGCATCTTCAAGTTGGAGCAGGCATCCAAGAAGTCCTTGCGCAGGGGGATGTTGCTCTCGATGATGACCTCGGCATCTTCGGCACGACGTTTCAGTTCATCGAGGTTTTCGTTGCGGTCGGGATAGATGACCACCTCGTGGCCTGCTTTTTTCAGGCCTTCGCAGGCGGCTTCGATTTGCTGGACTTTGAGTCCCAGCGGCTCTAAAAAGACGATTTTCATTTCGCGGCAATCATTTCGATTTCGACTAGGGCCTTCTTGGGCAGTTCCTTCACGGCGAAAGCGGCACGGGCGGGATAGTCGCCCTTGAAATACTTGCCATATACGGCATTCATCTCGCCAAAGTAGCTCATGTCGGCGAGATAGCACACCGACTTCACCACGTTGTCGAAGGTGCAGCCCGCCTCGTTGAGGATGGCCTCAAGGTTTTTCATGCTCTGCTCGGTCTGGGCAGTGACGCCTTCCGGCATCTCGCCCGTGGCAGGGTTGATGGGCAGCTGACCCGAGATGAACACCATTCCGTTGGCCTCGATGGCCTGACTGTAGGGACCGATGGCTCCAGGAGCCTTTGTCGTAGCGATGACTTTTTTCATGGTTGTAGATTTTAGATGTTAATTGAGTGCAAAATTAAGAAAAAGGTCATTCAGTTCGTAGAAAATATATTACCTTTGCACTCTGAAAAAAACAACATAAATTATACTTGCTCAACAGCCATGACATTCAGGGAAGTCTTACGCAAACTCAATAACCGCTATTTTTACGCCACTTTGGTGTTCCTAGTGGTCATTTTCTTCATCGACCAGTTCAACGTTTTCGAACAAATCAGGCTGCACCGGTCGCTAAAAGACCAAAAACAGCAAATCGAGTACTACGAGAGCGAAATCAAGGATAGCAAAGAATACCTCTATGCCTTGCAAAACGACACCGCCACGATGGAAAAGGTGGCTCGCGAGCAGTACATGATGAAGCGTGACAACGAAGTCGTCTATCTAATCGATACTCAAGAATGAAGCACGACCTCCGCATAAAGACTTTCCCTCTCCTGCTTTTGTTATGTCTTCTTTTTTCGGTGCAAAGCCTATTTGCCCAATCACACACCTTGAGCGGCAAAATCATCGACGAGAGGAACCGGCAGCCTATGGCATTCGTCAACGTGGTCGTCAACGAAGGCTTACAAGGTGTCATCAGCGACATCGACGGCAAATATGAAATCACCGTCAAGGAGCCCATCGTGAAAGTCAAGTTCTCGGCCATCGGCTACGAACCTAAGGAAGTCACCTTGCAAGCCGAACTGAAGAAGTGTAACGTAGCCCTGACGCCCAAGACCTTTGAACTGGGCGAAGTCACCGTAAACGCAGGCGAGAACCCTGCCCATCGCATCATCGACAGCCTGATGGCCCACCGCAAGGCCAACAACCCCAACTCGTTGGAGACCTACAGTTACAATATCTACGACAAGATGGTCTTTACCATCGACAGCAGCAGTTTCGGGCAAGCCTTGACCAGCGACACCATCAAAGCCAATTCCAAACTACAGGTTTTCAACAAAATATTGAAAAAGAGCGACTTGATGGTAATGGAGACTGCCTCTGAGGTGATGTTCATGTCGCCTGACCGCAAGTTGCAACATGTGCTTGGCACCAAAGTGTCAGGCATGAACGAACCGACGTTCATCTACCTGGTCAATAGCATGCAAAGCATCAGTTTCTACGATGAAATCATCAGCATCACAGGTACCGACTACGTCAACCCCATCAGCCGTGGCTGCAAAAGCCATTACTTCTTCACCCTTGAGGAGGTCAACCCCATCGGACAAGGCGACTCGCTTTATGTAATTTCGTTCCATCCCATGCGTGGCAGCTCGTTCAACGGCCTACGCGGCACGATGACCATCAATAGCGACGGCTGGGGCTTGCAGAGCGTGAAGGCCTCGCCCGACATCAATAACGGCTTCTTCGAGGTCGACATCCTGCAGCTATACCAAAAAGTGGAAGGACGATGGTTTCCGAAACAGATCAACACTAACCTGAAGTTCCCGAGCATGGTGATCAAAATGGACGGCGGCAGGTTCCCTATGGTCGCCATAGGAAAAAGTTACCTCAGCGACATCGCAATCAACCCCGAGCTCAGCAAGAAACAGTTCTCCAACATTGAAGTCAAGGTGGATCCCGACGTTGCCTTCCGTGACGAGAGCTTCTGGAATGCCCATCGCATCGACTCGCTGACCGAACGCGTCAAGGCGACCTACTTCCTCGTTGACTCCATCACCAAGGGCAGCAAATTGATGGACCGTGCGTTAGGCCTCACCTCCAACCTGTTGCAAGAAGGTGCCATCCCTATCGGCTTCGTCAACCTCGACCTCGACCGCATCATCAGACTCTCGGCCTACCGAGGCTGGCATTTCGGTCTGGGCCTTACCACCAACGACAGGCTCTCCCGTTGGTTCAGCCTCAGCGGTTATTTCGGTTACTGGACGCGCCTCAGCAAAGAGGACCACTGGGACTACGGCGGAGGCCTGAAGCTGAAACTCAACCGCGACCAGCAGATGGAACTCGACTTGAAATACGCCCACGGCTCGGAAGTCATGGGCGAGTTCAACGGCATGCTTGAACTTGACAATGGCTCGGCACTCTCGCAACACAACTACAAATACTCCATCTACGAAAACATACGCATACGCGCCGACCGCTTCGACATCACCTACTCGTCGCGCTTCGCACGCTATTTCAAGGGCTACCTCAACCTCAGAAGAAGCCACAAGCACTACATGGAGACGTTCTTCCTCAACCCCGCCGACACATTGACAGAAGCGCTGTCGGAAGGCATCTTTACCACAGCCGAGCTGAAGCTCAGGTTCGCCTATGGTGAGAAGTTCCTCAGCACACCGCAAGGCCTACGTTCATTGGGCACTGTCTACCCCATAGTATGGGTAGCCTACCAACACTGCTTCCCCAACTTGCTGGGCAGCCAATTCGAGTACGACCGCTTCAAACTCGAGGTGAGCAAGAGCTTCTACACACGTTACACAGGCTTCTCCAAAGTCATCCTACAAGCCGGCTACGCCACCGAAGCCTGTCCCTTGATGGAGACCTTCAATATTTTGGGTACCTACGACCGCTTCGGGCTGTATTCACCGGGCAGCTTCAGCACCATGCGTCTAGACGAGTTCTTCTGCGACCGTTTTGTGGCGCTGTATCTCAGCCATAACTTCAACGGCATGCTCTGGAAGACCAACTCTCAATGGTTCAAGCCCGAATTGTCGCTCGTCACCAACATCGGTTGGGGCGACATGCCTCGTGCTGCCGATTGTCCCGACAAGAACTTCCAGACCATGAACAAAGGCTATTTCGAGAGTGGCATCGTCGTCGACGGCATCCTGTCTGTAATGTTTGTCAAAGTGGGCGCGGGCGTGTTCTACCGCTACGGGCCATATAGCTTGCCCAAGGTTTGGGATAATTTTGCGTGGAAGTTTTGCGCCATCATCAATCTTTAATCATGAAGAAGGTTTGGTGTTTGATAATGGGATTGGCGCTTTTGGCAGCTTGCGAGACACAACCCAAGAAGATAGTGCTGCAAGGCTTGGCGCAGGGGTCTTATTATGCCATCACCTATTACGACGAGCAAGGGCGGAATTTCCAACACGACATCGATTCGATTTTCCATGCTGTCGACCTGTCGGTCAACTTGTGGGTGGATAGCTCAGTGATTTCGAAAGTCAACCGCAATGAAGACGTCGTACTGGATGACATTTTCATCGACAACTTCAACATCGCACAAGAAGCCGCACGCCTTTCCGACGGCTACTTCGACCCCACCATCTCGCCCATCGTGGCGGCTTGGGGCTTCAGCTATAAAAACGGCGACAGCATCACGCCTCAACTCATCGACAGCCTGAAGCAACTCGTCGACTACCATAAAGTCCGCATCGAAGATGGTAAGGTCGTCAAAGAAAACCCTGCCATGACATTGGACTTCAACGCCGTCGCACAAGGCTACACCTCTGACATGATTGCCTCATTCTTAGATAGTAAAGGCGTCAAAAACTACTTGGTAGACACGGGTGGAGAGATCATGACCAAAGGCGGCAAGCCCAACGGCAAGCCTTGGATTGTTGGCATCGAGAAGCCTGCCGACAACTGGGACTCAGAACAGGTGGTGCAGACCCGCATCACTTTGCGTGACAAGGGCTTGGTCACCTCGGGCAGCACCCGTAAATACGTGGAACGCGACGGCAAGCGTTATTCCCACTGCATCGCCCCCCATACAGGCTACCCTGTCGAGCATCAGGTACTCAGCGTCACCGTGTTGGCAGAGACCTCGGTCTGGGCCGATGCCTTAGCTTCCATCTGCATGGTGATGGGCATGGAGCAGTCGCTACCAATCATTGAAAGCATGGACGGCGTGGAGGCGTATTATATCTTCGTCAACGAGAAGGGGGTATTGGAGACTTTCGCCACGGAAGGATTCCAAAAACTGCTAGTAGACTAACAAAAAAAGCCACCTTGACGGTGGCTTTTTGGTACTCCCGCAGGGGGTCGAACCCTGGACACCCTGATTAAGAGTCAGGTGCTCTACCAACTGAGCTACGGAAGCATCGTTTTGTGGGTGCAAAAGTACAACCTTTTTCTTTACGATAGACCTTTTTCAACAACTTTTTTTCTTTTCAATATACAAGATATTGAAAATCAATTTTTTAGAAAAATAAAAGAAATGGCCTTAATTCGAGAACCAATGCTTGAATTCAGCCACACGTGCCTTGCTGACGATGATCTTCTCTGGCGTTTCCATGATGAGGTTGATGGCGAGCTTGTTGCCAAACCACACCGAGACATCCTTGACTGCGTTGCGTGAAATCACGAACTGACGGTTGGCGCGGAAGAACTCCTTCGGGTCGAGTTGCGCCATCAAGTCGTCCAACGTCTGGGTCAGATAGTATTCCTTATGCTCCATCGACACCAGTTTCACCGTCTTCGCTTCAATATAGGCGTAGGCGATGTTGGCGGTGGGCAGCGGCACCAATTTGTCGCGCTCTGGCAGCAGGAAGCAACGCCTATAACTGCTCTTTTGGGTCAGTTGGGTGAGCAGCGCCTCAATGTTGTTGCTACTGGATTTTTTCAGCCCTTGGTCCAAAGTATGGTATTTACGCATAGCGCGCTCCAAGGCTTCCTTGCTGATGGGCTTTAGCAGGTAGTCGATGCTATTCACCTCAAAGGCCTTCAGCGCATACTCATCGTAAGCCGTGGTAAAGATCACCGGGCAGGTGATGTCGACTTGGTCGAAAATGGCGAAGGAAGAGCCGTCGGCCAAGTGAATGTCCATAAACATCAGGTCGAGCATGGGGTTCTCCTCTATCCACGCCACACTGTCCTCGATAGACTCCAGTATGGCGACAATTTCCGTTTCGGGACTCACCTCTCCCAATAGCTTCTGCAAGGTCTTGGCGGCCATGATTTCATCTTCGATGATGAGCGCTTTCATAGGCAATTTAGTTTTCTTTCAGTGGCAAAGTTACGCTAAAAATCTTTCCATCGTCAAAAATTTCAACATTTTCGTTCCATTTGAGACGATAACGCTCCGCCAAATTGGCCAAACCGATGCCCGTTCCCTCTTCTTTCCCGATTTTTGGCTGAATTCTATTACTGATTATCAAATGTTTATCTTCATCGGTAAAAATCTTCACCGTCAAGGGCTGCTTCGATGAGATGACATTGTGCTTGATGGCGTTTTCGATCAGCCCTTGTATGGAAAGCGGCAACACATGGAAATTATCGTATCTGTAGTGGTCGATACTATGCTCAAACCTCAGGTTGTCGCCATAACGCATCTTCATCATCTGGCAGTAAGAACGCACGCATTCCAGTTCCTGGATCAAAGTCACCACTTCCTCGTTCTTTAAGGTGTAACGCATCACCGTCGACAGCTGCTGGATAAAATCGCCCGCCTTGTTGACATCCACATCGATGAGCGACTTCAAGGTGTTCAATGAGTTGAAGAGGAAATGCGGGTCCATCTGGTTTTCCAAGGCCTCGTAGCGCGACCGTATGTTCTCGGTGCGAAGGGTCTCGTTCTCGATATCGGCCACCTTCTCGCGGAACTGTGCCCGCAGCAGATACACCGCCATGATCGTAATGGCCATCAATGAGCAATCGCCCAAGTAGCCACGCATGATATACTGGAAGGTCGTCCTTGGCGGCCCCGGCCTTTCGGGAAACACCTTCAGCTGTATCAGCGTACACATGGTGCTCAACACGAAGGTAACCACCAAAGTACCAAAAACAATCACCATCAACTCATCAATCTGCCGCTTGTAGTTCCGGCCAAAAATCATTTTGCAACACAGCATCACCGCAAACACCATGATGAACGTTAAAGGGATGTTCAGCAAGATTTTCTTGTAGAAATACTTCCTGGCTGCCTCCGGCGAATCAAAAAACTCCCTTCTCTTCTCATTAGCATCGGTGTGGACGTCCCTGAACTCCAGCGTGTTGGCGTTATCGTCGTCCTTATCCAAAGCTTGCTCCGTCTCCTGGTAGTCGAACGTCGGCCTGCTGAAATAATGGTTCAGCGTGAACAAGAAATAATAGGCCATCGTGACAACGACCGAGAGGAAAACTATCCTCTTGATTGACAAATATTTGTCTACCCCAATATTTGCACGGGCCGTATTCATAGGCTTGGATTATTCGTACCTTAATGCGTTGATCGGGTCGGTACGCGAAGCCTTCAAGGCAGGGAAGAAACCGGCAATGAGACCCAAGACGGCACAAGAGACGAAAGAAATGACCATCCAGAGCACGTTAACAACGCAAGGAAGCGACATGGCCATGGAAACGACATACGACAGCAACAGACCCAACAAAAGGCCTAAAACGCCGCCTATGAGGCTCAGAATCATACTTTCGGTGAGGAACTGCATCAAGATGGCGGCATTCTTGGCTCCGATCGACATACGCAGGCCGATTTCCTTGGTGCGCTCCGTCACGGTGACGTACATGATGTTCATGATGCCAATGACACCCACCAGCAACGATATCAAGGCGATGGCGACGAGCACCGTGGTGATCATGCCTGTCATCGACGACATCATCTCTAGCATCTCCTGCTGGGTACGCACCTCGAAGTCGTCTTCGCCACCCTCTGGGATCTTGTGCGATGCCCTCAAGATGTTCTCAATCTCCTCCACGGCGGCCTCTGCCACGTTTTCGGAAGCGGCAGAGCAAACAATCTGTTGGATGTAGTCGACGCCGAGCATACGCTTCTGGACGGTGCTGTAGGGCATCACGACAATGTCGTCCTGGTCCATACCCATGCTGTTTTCGCCTTTTTCTTTCAAGGTGCCGATGACCTTAAACGGCATGTTACCCACACGGATGGTCTTGCCGATGGGGTCTTCGCCCTCGTCGAAAAGCTCCTCCACGAGGGTCTGGCCTATCAAGCCGACCTTGGCGTATTTCTTCACGTCTTCCTCGGTGAAGTTGACCCCCGTGGCGATTTCGTATTTGCGGATTTCAAGGTAATCGGGCGAGCCGCCATACACAGTGCCCGACCAGTTTTTGGAGCCGTTCACCAGCTGTCCTCCGCTGTTGACCACGGGGCTGACCAAGGTGACGTTCTTCGCGCCCTTGGCGATGAGTTCGCAGTCCCTGACCTTGAGCGACTGTACGTTGCTGGAGCCCATGCTGACGCCGCCACGTCGTTGGTTGGCGCGCATCACCATGATGAGGTTGGTACCCATGTCTGACAACTGATTCGCGGTGCTTTGCTTCAGTCCCTCGCCCAGGTTGACCACGGCGATGACGGCGGCGATGCCGATGACGATGCCCAACATGGAAAGCGCCGAGCGCGTCTTGTTCCGCAAGAGCGCCTTTACCGATATTCTTATGAGATTCAGTATATCCATATCAATAGTCGTTTTCCACGGGCAAGGCCGCGAGGGCTTCCGCCGCTGATTTGGTCGCCACGGGCTCATCACGGAGGATGTGACCGTCGCGAAGGAATATCGTTCTGCTAGTAAACACCGCAATGTCAGACTCATGCGTCACGAAGGCAATGGTCTTGCCCTGCTCATGAAGGCTCTGGAAGAGGCTCATGATCTCGTATGAGGTGCGGGTGTCGAGGTTACCCGTGGCTTCGTCGGCGAGGACGATGACGGGGTCGTTGACCAAGGCGCGGGCGATGGCCACACGCTGTTGCTGGCCACCCGACAGCTGGTTGGGCATATGTCCCATGCGGTCTTTCAGACCCACGAGTTCCAAGGCATGTTGTGCCTTCTCGCGACGCTCGCGGTGCGACACCTCGGGGTTATACACCAAAGGCAGCTCCACGTTCTCGAGCGCCGAGGTGCGTGGTAGGAGGTTGTAGGACTGGAACACAAAGCCGATCTTGCGGTTGCGGATCTCCGACAGCTCGTTCTTGGTGCGCTCACGCACCGAGATATTGTCAATGTAGTATTCGCCCGCCGTGGGTTGGTCGAGGCAGCCGAGGATATTGAGCAAGGTCGACTTGCCGCTACCCGACGAGCCCATGATGCTCACGAACTCGCCTTGGCATATCTCGAACGTCACGCCCTTGAGGGCATGCACTTCCTCGCTGCCGACAACGAAGGTCCGCTTGAGGTTCTCGACCTTGATGATAGATTGCGCATTCATGACGTGAAAGCATTACTGCGGAGGGCCACTCGGTGCGCCACCGCTCTTGCCGCTTTTGTTGTTTTTATTCTTACCGGGAGGGCCGGGCATGAAGGGGTTGTCGCCCTTCTTCACTTCCTTTTGCCTGACGACATACTGTGCCGACAGCACCACCGAGTCACCGGCCTGCACGCCTTGCTGTACAATCTTGTACGCACCATCGCTCATGCCCACCTTGACAGGGCGCGGCATGATATTGCCGCCGTTCTTCACCCACAGCATGCTTCCGCCTGCCATGCCTTTCTCGCCCATCTGGGGGCGTTCGCCTTGGGGAGGCTCAGGCATAGCGCCTTCTGGTTTCTCGGGCTTGCGCATGGTCTTCAACACGGCCTCGTCGGGCGTGAAGTTGAAGGCCTCGGCAGGCACGGCCAGTCCCGTCTCCTCTTCCGTGACGATGGTCACGCTGGCGGTCATGCCGGGGAAGAGCTTCTGGTCGGGGTTGGGTGCCTCGATGATGACGGTATAGGTCACCACATTGCTCGTGGTGGTGGGTTTCATGCGAATCTGATTCACGGTGCCGTTGAAGGTCTCGTCCATGTAGGCGTCGACGGTGAAGGTCACCCGCTGCCCCACCTTAACCTGCCCAATGTCGGCTTCGTCGACGTCGGCTTCGACCTGCATTTTGGTGAGGTCGTTGGCGAGGGTGAACAGGGTAGGCGTGCTGAACGAGGCGGCCACAGTCTGGCCCACCTCCACGGCGCGGTCGAGGACGATGCCATCGATGGGTGAGTAGATTTCGGCGTAGGCCAAGTCGACCAAAGCTTGGTCATAGGAGGCCTGCGCATTACGTTTGCTCATCTGCGCCTGCGTATAGCTGTTTTGCGCCTCTTGATAGGCGGCTAAGGTGGCGGCATTGGCCTCATAGAGCTGCTTGGTGCGCTCATAGCTGAGCTTGGCGTAGTTGAGCTGGCTCTCGGCCGAGGTGAGGCTGGCTTTGGCGCGGCTCACACTCTGGTTGAGGGTCTGCTTGTCCAACTCAGCCATCAGCTGGCCTTTCTTCACCACATCATTGAAGTCGACGTAGATCTTCTCCACCTTACCCGACACCTGAGTACCGACTTCGACAGTCTCCACCGGCTCGATGGTACCCGTGGCGGTGACGGTGTTTTCAACGGTATACTCCCCTACCACGTGGGTGCGGATCACCAGTTCTTTGTTGGCCGACTTCGTGGCCTTGACAATCATCGCCACGACAATCGCCAAAACGACGATACCGAGGATGATAAGCCATATTTTGCGTTTCTTTTTCATAGTTATAGTGTAATCTTATTTCCCATATAAAGATCCAGAATCTTACGTTTCATCACCAAGGAATACTTGTTCTGGATGTAGCTGTTGAGGACGTTCAGGTAGGCGTTTTGTTGTTGCAGCAGTTCCACGGTGGTGATGCTGCCGTATTGGTACTGCATGTTATAGGCATGGAAGCTCTTGCTATAGGCTTCTTCGCGCACCTGCGACACCTTATAGGCATTGAAAGCCGAGACGACGTTACGATAGGCCTGCACCACTGTCTGGCGCGCCGTGAGCTCCGACTGCTCGTAGTCGAGCTGGGCCTGTTGCAGGGCAATGCGGCTTTTTTTTACATTGGCTTTGGTCTGTCCACGGCTGTAAATCGGGATGCTCATCGAGATACCCGCCGACTCCGACGGGATGTTATACCAATTCGAGTTGCCGTTGCCGTCAAACGACAGCACGCCCATGCCCACATTGGCATTGGCCGAGATGGACGGGAAGTAATTGCCTCGTGCCATGTCGACGCTCTTCTCTGCTAAACGGATGTCGTATTCACCCAGGCGCAACTCAGGCATGTAGGCCATGGCGAGGCTAATGGCTTCCTCCTCGGTGGGCAGCGATTCCATCAGGTCGTCGAGGTTGTCGGTATTGGGCGAGACGATACTCAGGTCGTCGGTGGGGTCCATGGAGAGCAGCACCTTCAGGTCGAGGAGGTTGTTCTCGATGCTGATGCGGGTGTCGACCACGTTATTCGAGTCGCTGTAGTACTGCGCCTCAAGCAGCAGCATGTCGCTTTCGAGGATGGTGCCTACCTGATAGCGTTGCCGGCCTTGTTTCATCTGCTCGCGGCTGGTGTTGAGTACTTCAAGTTGGTAGTTGAGCAGTTCCTGGTTGCCGATGAGGGTGAGGAAATTCTGCAGGATCTGCGTGACGAGCTGCAGGTCGTAGCGTTCAAGCTGCACCTCATTGCGTTCCATGTTGAGCCGGTTCTGCTCGATGGTGTTGTTGATGTTGCCGCCTTGGTAGATTGTCACCGATGTGCCCACGCCCACATTGCCCGATGTCGACCAACCGTTGGCGTTGTTGGAGAAATTCTGCCCCACCGAGGCGCTCAGGTTGGGCAGGCGTTGCTGTTTCGACTGTTGGTAGGTGGTCTCCAGCGACTCGCCCGTGAGTTCCATGGACTTGCGTTCGAGGCTGTTGGAAAAGGCATAACGGATGCAATCCTCCAAGGAAAAGTGATAGGAAGTGCTTTCCTGGGCCGAGAGGATGCCGACAATCAGGAGCAACAAAGTCAATATCAAAACATGTCTTTTCATAAGCGGTTCATTGGCATTTGGAAAAAAAACAGACCAGTTAATAAAATCAACTGGTCTGGAAAAAACAATTCATTAACTTCATTAACGAGGCAAAGATAAGGTCAAGTATCTTTTCCCCGAATCACATAGGGAATGAAGCGGAAAAATTTGGCATTGAAGCTCGCTATTAGCCCTTTCGGGCGCAATAGGTTCAATCCTCTTTCTTCCTCTTGCCAAGCAGATAGGCTCCACCCAAGGCGGCGAGCAAGGCAATGCCGCTGCCCAAGGGAGCATACTCAGCCTCTTCGAAGTCCTGTTCGTGGATGGGGACGATTAGTCCGCGGTCCTCCAACTGGCCTTTCGTCTCCGAGTCCAGGTCCTCCTGCTTCAGGAATACCTGAGAATGCATCGGCAAAGCCATCAACAGCATGGTCACAAGTAATATAATTGACTTTCTCATGGTTCTTCTTTCCTTTGTGTTATTCATGTCCTGTCTCATTTCTGCTGTGTTTTTCAGGGTTATTTACTAATCACATAATGCGTCGCACCATGCAATACACACTTCGACATAATATATTTCGCGATTGCAAAAATATTTCTTTTCTGCGATATATTGATTAAATATTGCAATATAATTTTGCATAATATTACAATTCATTGAAAATCAACACAATAATATTGCATTATAAAGAACTGAAAGACCGCACCATATTGCACCTTAACGAATATTACGAATTGCTGGTGAAGAGTGGAGAGAAGAAGTGATTTCTAGACCTTATATATAATAGGGAAAAGAAAAACGCAAAAAGCGTGGCGCCAGCCTGGGTCTCCAAGGTGTCCTCGGGGAACATAGACAGCAGCATGATGCAAAGGAACACCATATATAAATAGGTGTGGTTCTTGCGTGAGACGCACCAAGGATAAAGCAACACGAAGAGGAAGAAGGCCAAGCCCACCAAGCCAAAGGCCACGGCGATGGCAAGGTATTGGTTGTGGGCACGGAAACGGAACTCCTCTTTCAAGGGAGAATGTATCTCGTCATACGCCTGCGCGAAAGCCTGCGGCACGTCGCCGGTGCCCACGCCGAACCACGGATACTGCCCGATGAGGTGGAACGAGGCCCGCGTGTATTCGATGCGCTGCGAGAGCGAGCCGCCGTTGGGGTTGTTGTAGCGACGGTAGAGGTTGTACTCGAACAGCGTCGCAGAGAGGCGCGCATGCAAGCCGGGATGCTTCCAGTTGTTGTAGTTGGCGACGCCTTGTTCTATGTTGTGGATATCCTCGTCAGTGAGGGACATCACGCCTTGGGCGTCCTTGCGGAGGTCCTTGGAGGTGAGGTAACGCGCCAAAGTGGCCTCGAGGTTCTCGCCCGTGGTGGTGAGGCCGACAAACGACAAGGCACTACGCTGCGCCCAGGCTTCCCGCATCTCCGTTTGGCAGTAGTACAAGCCCACGTATTTGCCGTCTTCGACAGGGTTGTGAATGGTGTCATGCCAATAAGTATTGCCTTGAGCGGTCTGCCACTCCAAGGTGGCGAAGTCGATAGACTCCACCTTCAGCATAGGCTTCACCTGACGGCGCACGACTAAGAAAACTATTGCCATCACCACCACTGCCGCTACGCCCACGGCGATATGCCAGCCCCTACTCTGTTTCCAGCGCAGGAAGGCATAGACGGCCGAGACGATGACGACAGCCGCCAAAATGACATAGCCCGAGAGGGACTCGAAGATATAGATTTGGTAGACGAACCAAACCATCAGCAAAGCCTGAACGGCTTTGCTCCACAACGGCGACTTGTGAGTGACAAGGTAATACCCGCAGATAGCGATGCAAAAGACAATGTTTAAGCAGAAACGGATGTGGCTAATGAAATGCGAGATTTCGCGGATGTCGTCGTAGTCGTTGCGCCAGTATGACACGCTGCTGAACAGGGTGGCCACGAACACCGACAGCACGTAGACGAGCATCACGAAGTCGAAACGCTTGCGATCAAGGGGTTCCATGCCCGACAGCACGAAAGGCATGACCAAGATGGGCAGCTTGACGCGAAGATCTTTCATGGCGTACTGGAAGTCGGAGGTCCAGAGGAGGCCGAAGACGTGCATTAGGTAGAAGGCGACGAACAACACCGCTGGGGTGTTGTGCCAGAAGCGTTTAAGCTTTTCGTTGATGGACTTTGTACAAAGTCCATCAACGACCCATACGCCGAACAGCCAAAATTGAGACATACCCATGAGGAAGGGCGAGAGGGTGAGGCCCACCGCCACCATGAGCAGGCCCAGAAGGTAGGCTTGGTTGATATAGGGTCGTATGGTCGTCGGCCAGGTCATCACTTGCCGCCCAGGATGCTGTGGTATTCGTCCTTGCCGTTGGTGTTGAGCAGGATCTCAAAGGCGCGCTTCAAGTCGGGGTCGTCGTTCAAGGCGGCGATGATGCGGCCTTTCTGGTAGTAGTAACGTCCCACGATCTCGGAACGCAGCAGCTCTTCGATGTCCTTGCGGTTGCTGAGGAGGTCGTTCTCCTTCTCGGCGGCGAAGTTCTTCTCCAGCTGGTCGATCTGCGGCTGAATCTTATCGAGATAGCCTTCGTCCTTGGCGGTTTTCTTCAGCTTCTCGATGGCTTTCTCGCTCTCTGTGGTGTAGCTGAAGTTCTTGTCTTTCACGAACTTCATGAAGTCCTGGTAGGTGGCTTCGTCGATTTGGAAACGGTCAGCAGAGTCGATGGTCTTATGCTCGTGATAGTACTTGCTGGCATAGTCGAATATGTAGTTTTTGCCGTAGAGGTAAGCCGTCACCGTGGCATAGGGGTCGCGTTTCACCTTCACGTCGGGCGTGATGCCGTGGCCTTCGTAGACGGTGCGTCCGCCGAGGGTCTGGAAGGGCTTGCCGAGCGTGTCAGCCTTCATCTGCGTGGTGTCTTTCTTGTGCGAGTAGTCGATCTCCTGAATGCAACGGCCGCTAGGGATGTAATAATGTGCGACGGTGACCTTGACCTGTGTGTTGTAGCTCAAGGGGAAGATGTTCTGCACCAGTCCCTTGCCGAAGGTACGCTCACCGATGATGACGGCGCGGTCGTAGTCCTGAAGGGCGCCGGCCACAATCTCACTGGCCGAGGCGCTGCTGCCGTCGACGAGTACAGCCAGGGGGATCTCCAAGTCGACGGGGTCATTCATCGTAGGATGCACGCTATTGGTGTTGGAGGCCTTGCCTTTCATCGACACCACGGCCTTGCCCTTGGGAATGAACAGGTTGACGATGTCGACGGCCTCGTTCATCAGGCCGCCTCCGTTGCCGCGCAGGTCGAGGATGAAGCCTTTCAGATGATGGTTGTTCTTCATCTCCAGGACCTTCTCCTTCATCTCCTTGGCAGCGTCGCGAGTGAAGCCGCTCAGCTGGAGGTAGGCCACGCCGTTGTCGAACACCTTATAATAAGGTATGTTGTCGATCTTCACCTTCTCGCGCTTCAACGTCTTCGTCAAGGGCTTGTCTTCGCCGTAACGACGTATCTTGATGGTCACCTCGGTGTTGGGCTGACCCTTCAGCAGTTCGCTGACCTGCTGGGTGTTCTTCTTCTTGCAGTCGACGCCGTTCACCTCGAGGATGACATCGCCCGCGATGAGGCCCGACTTCTGTGCCGGCCAACCGTAGTAAGGCTCGGAGATGCGGGTCCACTCGCCGTCGTACTGGATGAGGGCGCCGATGCCGCCGTATTCACCCGTGGTCATGAACTTGGCGTTCTCGATGTCGGACTCAGGGATGAACACCGTGTAAGGGTCGAGGCCGTCAAGCATGGCCTTGATGGCGCTCTCGTTGAGTTCGCCGGGATTGATCTCGTCGACATAGTTGAGGTTGAGCTCACGGAGGAGGCTGTTGTAGATGTCGAGGCTCTTGGCGATTTCGAAGTTGTTTTGTTTTTCTTGGGCCGTTACGGGCAAAGCCAGAAACAACGCCAAAACAATCGTAATAGATAATATCTTTCTCATTTTCAGTAATTTATTCATTAAGGAACGGGATCGTAGCCGCTGCCGCCCCAAGGGTTGCAGGAGAGGATACGTTTGAAGGTGAGCCAGCCGCCTTTGATGGCACCGTACTTCTGGATGGCTTCGATGCCGTAGTTGGAGCAGGTGGGCGTGTAGCGACAGCTCTTCCCTATCCATGGCGACAGCGTCACCTGGTAGAGCCTGATGAGCAGGATCAGGAACTTAGCGGGCAGTTGTGCTATGCGCTTCATGGTTAGTGAGCTTTGTCGAACTATGTCTCTTCACGATTTCTAGGACGGCTTTCTTCGTCTTGGCCAGCATCTCCTCGTAGGAGTGGATGACCGTGGCCGTATACACTAACGCAACATCCACCGAAATATTATCCCTTTCGCAGATTTCGTAAAGGGCTGCCTTGTTGCGTCGCCATGCCTCGCGCATGAGGCGTTTCACGCGGTTGCGGCTGACGGCATGGTGGAAGCGTTTCTTGGAGACCGACACCAACAGGCGGACGGTAGGCCGGCCGCTCTCGTCGTGACGGAAAAGGAAGATGACCCGATAGGGATACACCGAGACGCCCACACCCTGCTCGAAAAGCGCCTTAACGTCGTTTTCCTTGCAGATATGCTCGTACTTCGGTAAACCTTCGGGGGCAACCATGTAATAAGGATTTGTGAGTCAGCGACTTACTTCTTCTTACCCTTCTTGTTCTCGGCGACGATATACTCCTCAATGGCCATGGTCATCGAATGGGCCGTCTGAGTGGGGGCGCGGAAGTTGAGTTCAAAGCCTGCGTCGACGATGGCTTGGCAGGTGGCATCGCCGAAGCCGCCGATGGCGACCTCTTTCTGTTCAAACTCGGGGAAGTTCTCTTTCAGCGAGTGGATACCGGCAGGGCTGAAGAACACCAGCATGTCGTAGTCGGCGATCTTCACCTTGTCCCTCAGGTCGGCGGGCACAGTGCGGAACATCACAGCCTTGGTGAAGTTGAGCTTGGCATTGGTCAGCAGGTCGAGGGTGGCGTCGGAGCTGATGTCGGAGCAGCAGTAGAGATACTTCTCGTCCTTGTGCTTCTTCATGATGTCGATCAGGTCGTTCAGCGTCTGGCTGCCGTAGAACACCTTGCGCTTGCGATATTGCACATAGCGTTGCAGATACAGGGCGGTCGACTCGTTGATGCAGAAATACTTCAAGGTCTCAGGCACGTTGTAACGCATCTCCTTGGCCACGCGGAAGAAGTGGTCGACAGCGTTGCGGCTGGTGAGGATGATGGCGGTATATTCCGGGAGTTTGATATGCTCTTGACGGAGTTCGCTGGCGGTGACGTCGTCGAGTTTGATGAATTTCTCAAACGTGAAATTGACACCGTATTTCTTTATCATATCGGCAAAAGGCGTCTTCGAGATGTCGGCAGGCTTGGGTTGCGACACCAAAATGGACTTAATCTTCATCTTTTTCTCTTGCTTTTAGTGCGTATTTTAAGCTAAATTCTCACCGCATCTGGCTACGTAACTCATTAAAACACAGAGCCATTACTGAAGTACCGCATACCTGCCGTCACTAGGGTTGCCACTGGTGCGATTTCGAGGGCGCAAAAATACAAAAAAATATAAAACGGAGACACTTTTGTTGAAACTCTCGTTTCAATAATTCCATAAATTAATCTCAGAACCGCCGCCAAGCCCAATACTGCCACGCCAATCCAAATAAAATATTTTGTTGGATTATAGAGCAGCAGCAACGTCACCGGCACCATCACGAAGAGGGTGAAGATGGACACCGAAAACTGCACGGACATCTGTCGCTCGAAGGGTTCGCGCGCGTCGAAGAGCCAGCTGACGAAGCGCAAGGTGAAATGGCGGAGCAGCACCCACCCTGCCGTGGCCGCCGCCAAGATGCTGAACATCCTGACGTTGTTGTAGGTCAGCACGTCGTGGGAAAGCACCACACAACTCTTCTGCACGAAAAGCGCCATTAGCAGGATGTAACCCAAGGTGAACGACATGCAGATGAAGCTGCGCAGGGGGTTCCACTCCCTTAACAGTTGATTGGTGTGGGCCACGCCGCCCGGCACACTTAGCACCTGACGGAACTGGCGGGGATACAATTGTTTGTTGAGCACGATGAGCAGCAGGAGCAAGCCCAGAAGGGCCAGGTTCCAGCCTTGGAAGATCTCGTAGCTCATGCGCTCCAAGGGAATCAGCGTGCCACGGAATCCCGAGGTGATGAAACTCGGCACCACACTGTCGCGAACGAGGGTGTCGGCCACTGGGATGGTGTCGACAACCGGCACGGTGTCAACTGGTTGGACCGTCTCGAGGAAGGGGTTGTGATAGAATATGTCAGGGTACTGCGGCATGAAATCTTCTCGTTTCGCGCTGCAAAAATAAATGATTATTTGCAAACCGAGACAAAGTTTTTATAACTTTGCAACCGAAATAATTTGCGGCTGCCACGGTGTGACAGCCCTACAATTCACAACAACAATTAAACAATTCAACAATAAACGATTCAACAATGAACTTAATGCAAGAAATCATTGCCAACGCGCAGGCCAACAAGCAGCGCATTGTGCTCCCCGAGGGCGACGAACCCCGTACCCTGAAAGCCGCCGACCGTCTCTTAGCTGACGGCGTCGCCGACGTTATCCTTATCGGTCCCGCCGAGAAGATCAAAGAGATGACCGCTGAGTTCGGTCTCCAAAACATCGGCAAGGCCCGCATCATCGACCCGATGAACAACCCCGAGCGTCAGAAATATGCCGACCTCCTCTTCGAAATCCGCAAAGCCAAAGGCATGACGCCCGAGCAGGCCTACGACCTGGCCGGCAACTTCATGTACCTCGGCATCCTGCTGGTCAAGGCCGGTGAGGCCGACGGCCTCGTCAGCGGTGCCCGCAGCACCACGGGCGACATGCTCCGTCCTGCCCTGCAGATCATCAAGACCGTGCCTGGCGTGAGCTGCGTCAGCGGCGCCTTCACGATGTTCCTGCCCGAGGGATGCCCCTACGGCACCGATGGTCGCATGGTCTTCGCCGACTGCGCCGTCACGCCCATGCCGACGGCCGAGCAGCTGGCCGAAATCGCCATCTGCACCGCCGACACCGCCAAGGCCATCGCCAAGATCGACCCCGTCACCGCCATCCTGAGCTTCTCCACCAAGGGCAGCGCCAAGCATGAGGTCGTCGACAAGGTCATCGAAGCCACCCGTATCGCCAAGGAGCGTCGTCCCGACCTCGTCCTCGACGGCGAGCTGCAAGCCGACGCCGCCATCGTGCCGTCCGTCGGTTCGAGCAAGGCCCCGGGTAGCCCCGTCGCCGGCAAGGCCAACACCCTCGTGTTCCCCTGCCTCGAAGTGGGTAACATCGCGTATAAACTCGTCCAGCGTCTGGCCGGTGCCGAAGCCGTCGGCCCCGTGCTGCAAGGCCTCGCCAAGCCCTGCAACGACCTCAGCCGCGGATGCTCCATCGATGATGTGTACAAATTAGTGGCGATTACTTGTAATCAGGCGATTGCACAGAAGAAGAATTGATAATTGATAATTGAAAATTGAGAATTATGAAGATATTAGTATTGAATTGCGGTAGTTCATCCATCAAGTACCAACTGCTTGAGATGGAAAACGCCAACTCGTCGCGCCTGCTGGCCAAGGGCCTCTTGGAGCGCATCGGCCTCGAAATGGGCGAGTTCACCCACAAATACAATGGTGAGAAGTATTACGAACAGCTTCCCATCCCGAACCACACCGAAGGCATCAAGCTGGTGCTGAAGGCATTGGTCGACCCGAAGATGGGCGTCATCAAAGACCTGAAGGAAATCAACGCCGTCGGTCACCGCGTGGCCCATGGCGGCGAGCTCTTCCCGAAGAGCGTCCTCATCGACAAGAAGGTCATCGAAGGCATCGAGAGCCTCACCGACCTCGCCCCCTTGCACAACCCTGGCAGCCTGCAAGGCATCCACGCCATGGAAGAAGTGCTGCCCGGCATCCCGATGGCAGCCGTGTTCGACACCTCGTTCCACAGCACCATGCCGCCTGAGGCCTACCTCTATGCCGTGCCTTACGAGTACTACGACAAGTACCGTGTGCGCCGCTATGGCTTCCACGGCACCAGCCACAAGTACGTGGCCGAGAAGGCCGCCGCTTTCGTCGGCAAGGACTGGAAGCAGTCGAAGATCGTCACCTGCCACCTCGGCAGTGGCGCCTCCATCGCCGCCGTCGAATATGGCAAGTCGGTGGAGACCTCGATGGGCTTTACCCCCGTTGAAGGCCTCGTCATGGGCAGCCGCACCGGCGACCTCGACCTCGGCGCTTTCATGTACATCATGGACAAGGAAGGCTACACCACCAAGGAGATGAACACCTTAGTGAACAAGAAATCCGGTCTCGTGGGCATCACGGGTGGCAAACAGGACATGCGTGACGTGCGTGCCGGCAAGGACGAAGGCGACGAGCGTTGCACCTACGCCTTCAACATGTTCGCCCACCGCGTGAAGAAATACATCGGAGCCTACATGGCCGTGATGAACGGTGCCGACGTCATCGTGATGACCGGCGGCATCGGCGAGAACGCCTGGTTCATGCGTGAAGCCATCCTCGAGAACATGGAAGGCCTCGGCATCGAGTTCGACCCCGCCATGAACAAAGAGACCATCGGCGACGCCGGCGTCATCTCCACGCCCAATTCCAAGGTCACCGTGGTGGTGTATCCCACCGACGAGGAATTCGTCATCGCGCAGGATACCTATAATTTGGTGACGAAATAATGTCACATAAATGAAAAATGGGCGCCGCTGGCGCCCATTTTTCATTTATCCCCTATCGTAATGCGGCATGTCCTCGGGCAGGATGATGGAAAACTCAATCAGCCCGCCGACGATTTGTTTGGCGTCGTCCTCGTACCAAGGCGTCTGGTAAATCAGTTTTTTCTTGCCTTTCTTCGAAATCGTGTAGACATTGGTGGCGGCATCGTCAAGCAGATGCTGGATGATCTGCTGCGAGCGTTCGTTGTGGCATTTCATGAGGTCGCGGCCACGGGCGTCGCCGTTCACTTCGATGCTACTGTCGTTCTGGTATAGGATTTCGCCGTCCTTGGCGCTAATGGTGATGGCTATGTTCAGCCCTTTGAAATAGTCAAGTTGATTCATGATGCGGATATTTTGCTGCAAAATTAGGAAAAATTCCTAATTTTGCAGCAAAATGAAAAGACTATACCGCTATATCACCAAGTCGTTTTTGGGCACCTTCTTCCTCACCTTCTTCATCGTGGTGTTCGTTTGGGTGATGCAGTTCGTCTGGCTTTATGTCGACGACCTAGTCGGTAAAGGATTGGAGTTCAGGATTATAGCAGAGTTGTTGTTTTACACCTCCATCACCGCCATCCCCATGTCGCTGCCCTTGGCCCTGCTGCTGGCCTTGCTGATGTGTTTCGGCAACCTGGGCGAGCATTACGAGCTGGTGGCGATGAAAGCCTCGGGGGTATCGATGTGGCGTTCGATGCGTCCCCTGCTATATTTCTCCTTAATGCTCAGCGTGATGGCCTTCTTCATCTCCAACAGCCTCATCCCCATCGCCACACTTAAATGGCGCACCCTGCTCACCGACGTGCAACGGCAGAAGCTGGCATTCAACATCAAGGAAGGGGTTTTCTACAAGGACATCGAGAACTACGTCATCTACGTGGAGAAGAAAGGCAAGGACGGCAGCCACATCTACGGAGTGAAAATCTACGATCATACCGACCACACCGGCAACACCAAAATCATCTCAGCCGACTCAGGCTACATGGCCATGAGCCCCAACCAACGCAACATCCTCTTCACGCTCTATAACGGCTACAACTACACCGACATTGTCAATATCGACAACTACAAGGAAACGCGGCCCTTTGAGCGGATGTCGTTCAAGCAGGAGCAAATCAAGTTCAGCTTGGCATCGTTTGACATGACACGATCGAGCGAGGACATGTACAAGTCCTACCAGCAGATGATGAACATACGGCAGCTCTCTGCCTCTCTGGACTCGTTGGAGCGGCGTTACGACAACAAGCAAGACGCTTTCTCCACGGGCTTTGAGCGACGATGGGGCAACTACAACAGCCTCAGCCTCCCCGAGCCTCGCCCCGACACGACGATGGTGGCGGTCCCGGCACGTGAACTGCGATGGCCGCTACTCGAAAACTACGACAGCGAGACGCGGGCCGCCCTCGTTAACATGGCCTTGGGCACGGCACAAAACGCTAAGGACAACGTGGCTTTCAACAAGATAGACCTCGGTACGCAAACCGAGAACATCAACAAGCACAAGAAGGAATGGCACAAGAAGTTCACCTTGAGTATCGCTTGCATCATCTTCTTCTTCATCGGCGCGCCCTTGGGGAGCATCATCCGTAAGGGCGGACTAGGTCTGCCCGTGGTCATCTCGGTGGGCTTCTTCATCATCTATCACCTCATCTCCACCATCGCCGAGCGCATGGCCGTGTTTGGCGACCTCAACATGTTCCTTGGCGTCTGGCTTTCGTCCCTTGTGCTGCTGCCCGTCGGGCTGTTCTTCACCTTCAAGGCCACCACCGACGCCGCCCTCTTCGACGGTGACAGCTGGAAAAAGTTTTTCAAAAGAATATTCAATAAACAATGAAGATACTTTTACTCTGCAACAAACCTCCCTACCCTGCCTCCGAAGGCGGTCCCATGGCGATGAACAGCATCATCACGGGTCTGCTCGAAGCGGGACATCAGGTCAAGATATTGGCAGTCAACAGCGAGAAATACAACGTCAAGGAAAGCGACATCCCCGAGGACTACAAGCGCAAGACCGGCATCGAGCTCATCGACGTCGACTTGAGCATCCATCCCGTGAAGGCCTTCCTCAACCTCTTCAGCAAGAAGTCGTACCACGTGGAGCGTTTCATCTCCGAAGCGTTCAGGGCCAGGCTCATAGAAGTACTTGAAAAAGAGCAGTTTGACGTGGTACAACTGGAGATGCTTTTCATGGCACCCTATGTCAGCGATATCCGCGCCCACTCGAAGGCCATGATTGTGCTGCGCGCCCATAACGTGGAGCACAAGATCTGGGAACGCATCGCCAAGGAGACGAAGTTCTTCGTCAAGCGCTGGTACATCAACCACTTGGCGAGGACTCTGAAGGAGTATGAACTCACCGCCTTGGAGACCGTCGACGGCATCGCCGCCATCACCCGCAAGGACGCTGCCTTCTTCCGTAAATACTGCTCCAAGCCCATTATCGACATCCCGTATGGCGTTTATCCTGAGGAGTTTACACCGAAATACGAGATCGAAGGCAAGCCCAAGTTCTACCACATCGGCTCCATGAACTGGATGCCCAACGAGGAAGGCATACGTTGGTTCATCGACGAGGTGCTGCCCAAGACCGTGGAGAAGGTCTACGACTTCGTCTACCACCTGGCGGGCCGCAAGATGCCCGAGTGGCTCACCAACCTGAAAAACGAACACGTCGACGTCGTGGGCGAGGTGCCCGACGCCAAGGAGTTTGTCGCCAACCACGACGTAGCCATCGTGCCCTTGCTATCGGGCAGCGGCATCCGCATCAAGATCATCGAGTCAATGGCCATGGGCAAGACCGTCATCACCACGCGCGTCGGCGCCGAGGGCATCCTCTATGACGAGGAAGTTAACATCATCATCGCCGAAAACATCGCCAAGATGGTGGAGGCCATCCGCGCCATCAACGAGAGCCCCGAAATCGCCGTCAAGATTGGCCATGCGGCACGGAAACTCGTCGAGGAGACCTACGACAACCGCAAGATCATCGCCCGCCTGCTGATGTTTTATGAGCAAATCAGACCGGGAAGTAAGATTAGTTTCCTATAAATTATTATCTTTGTACCCTCAATTTCGAGGTAATGAAGATATTCGTCCTATTGCCGCGCATTCCTTATCCGCTTGAAAAAGGCGATAAGTTGCGGGCATTCAACCAGATAAAACAACTCGCCAAGCGCAACGAAATCGTCCTTTGTGCCTTGAACGACAACCCAAAGGTCAGCGAACAGGATGCCTTTCGTGCCTTGCAGCCTTATTGCCAGTCCATCAACTTCATCAAGATCAGCAAGCCTCAGATCCTGTTGGGTCTCGTCCGCGCCTTCTGCAAGGGCCTGCCCATGCAGTGCGGTTACTTCTACAACCGCAAAGCAGCCAAGAAAATCGACGCCCTGATTGCCAAGCACAAGCCCGACATGCTCTTTGGACAACTGCTGCGTGTGGCTGAGTACATCCGCCATAAAGAACTCCCGAAAGCCATCGACTATCAAGATATCTTCTCCTATGGCATGAAACGTCGTGCCGACATCGCCTCGTTCGTTACACGGCCTATCTTTACTATGGAGTACCGCCGTCTGTGCCGTTATGAGGCCGCCATCTTCGACGACTTCGACGTCAAGGCCATCATCAGCGAGCCCGACAGGGCCTTGTTCCCTCACGAGAAACGCGACGAGATCCTCATCGTGCCCAATGGTGTCGACCACGAGAAATACCATCCGATGGACTGCGAGAAACAATACGACCTCGTCTTTACCGGTAACATGAGTTACGCGCCCAATGTGAATGCCGTCGACTATCTGGCCAACGAGATCATGCCCATCGTGTGGAAGACCCTGCCCGATACCAAGCTCTACATCGCAGGCGCCACCCCCGACCCGAAGGTCAAGAAAGCGGCATCGGAGCGCATCATCGTCAGCGGCTGGCTCGACGACATCCGCGACGCCTACGCCCAAAGCCGTGTGTTCATCGCCCCGATGCGCATTGGAACGGGCCTACAAAACAAACTGCTGGAGGCCATGTCGATGCGCCAGCCGGCCATCACCTCGCCTTTGGCCAACGCCTCCTTGGGCGCCCAACCTGATAAAGAGATCCTCATCGGCTGCAACGCCGAGGAGATGGCGCAGCATATCATCACCCTCTTGACCGACAAAGACAAGGCCGAACGCCTCGCCCAAGCGGGATTCGATTTCACGAACCGTGTGTACGATTGGGTGAAATCCACCGAAATATTAGAACAAGAAATGAAAAAATATGGCACAAGTTGACGACAAAAAAATCATTTTCTCGATGGTAGGCGTGAGCAAGATCATCCCGCCGTCGCGACAAATACTGAAAGACATCTACCTCTCCTTCTTCTATGGCGCCAAAATCGGCATCATCGGCTTGAACGGAGCGGGCAAATCCACCTTGTTGCGCATCATCGCGGGCAAGGAGAAATCCTATAACGGCGAGGTGGTGTTCTCGCCCGGCTATTCCGTCGGCATGCTCGACCAAGAGCCGCAACTCGACGACAACAAGACCGTCCGCCAGGTAGTGGAGGAAGGCGTGCAGGAGATCGTCGACATCCTCAAGGAATACGAGGAGATCAACAACAAATTCGCCGAGCCTGACGCCGACTTCGACAAGCTGATTGCCCGTCAGGGCGAGCTGACCGAACTCATCGAGCAGCACGACGCCTGGGAACTCGACAACAAGCTGGAGCGCGCCATGGATGCCCTCAACTGTCCCGACGGGGACACGCCCGTGCGTAACCTCTCTGGAGGCGAGCGCCGCCGCGTGGCCCTCTGCCGCCTGCTGCTGCAAGAGCCCGACATCCTGCTTCTCGACGAGCCTACCAACCACCTCGATGCCGAGAGCATCCAGTGGCTGGAGAGCCACCTGCAGCAATACAAGGGCACCGTCATCGCCGTCACCCACGACCGTTACTTCCTCGACCACGTGGCCGGCTGGATCCTTGAACTCGACCGTGGCGAAGGCATCCCGTGGAAGGGCAACTACTCGTCGTGGCTCGACCAGAAGACCGCCCGCCTCGCCATGGAAGAGAAGACCGAGAGCAAGCGTCGCAAGACCCTCGAACGCGAGCTGGAATGGGTGCGCATGGCCCCGAAGGCACGTCACGCCAAGGGCAAGGCCCGTTTGGAGTCGTATGAGAAGATGCTCAACGAGGACGTGAAAGAAAAAGAAGAGAAACTCGAGATCTATATCCCCAACGGCGACCGCTTAGGCAGCAAAGTCATTGAGGCGCACGACGTCACCAAGGCCTACGGCGACAAGCTCTTATTCGAGAACCTGAACTTCAGCCTGCCGCAAGGCGGCATCGTGGGCGTCATCGGTCCCAACGGTGCGGGCAAGACCACCTTGTTCCGCCTCATCATGGGCTTGGAGCAACCCGACTCGGGCACCTTCGAGGTGGGCGAGACCGTGAAAATCGGCTACGTCGACCAGCAGCACGCCGACATCGACCCCGAGAAGACCGTCTGGGAGGTCATCAGCGGCGGCAACGAACTCATCCAGTTGGGCAAGCGCAGCATGAACTCACGTGCCTATGTGTCGCGTTTCAACTTCGGCGGCAACGACCAGCAGAAGAAAGCTGGCGTGCTGTCGGGCGGTGAGCGCAACCGCATGCATCTCGCTTTGACATTAAAGCAGGAAGCCAATGTCCTCCTCCTCGACGAGCCCACCAACGACATCGACGTGAACACGCTCCGTGCTTTGGAGGAAGGCCTGGAGAACTTCGCGGGCTGCGCCGTTATCATCAGCCACGACCGCTGGTTCCTCGACCGTGTGGCCACCCATATCCTCGCCTTCGAGGGCAACTCTCAAGTGTATTTCTTCGAGGGCAGCTACTCCGAATACGAGGAAAACAAGATGAAGCGTCTTGGCAATGTCGAGCCTAAACGATTCAGATATAAAAAGTTGAAAGAAAACTGATTATTATTATTTTTGCAACGTATTAACCAATAAAAACTACTACTATGAACTTCGGCGAAGCTATCAAAAGCGTGTTTTCAAAGTATGCAACCTTTTCGGGACGTGCACGCCGTTCCGAGTTCTGGTATTTCTTCCTGTTCAACTTCCTCGTCAGTTTCGTGCTCAGCCTCATCCCATTCCTTTCCGCGGTGTCGGGATTGTGGACCTTGGCCGTACTGATTCCCACCATAGCTGTTGCTGTGCGCCGTTTTCACGACATCGGCAAGAGCGGATGGACCTACCTTTATTTCCTCATACCTAGTATTCTTTTCATTGGGTACATATTTTATTTCGTCATTAAATTTGTATTACCTTATGTCAATGCTGGCTACAATGTTGATGCAGAATTCATCACAGACTTGCTTACGACCAACAGTAAATCTTTGGCCATCATCGGCATACTTATGCTTATTTCTTTGATTGCTAGCATCATTTTCATTGTCATGATGGCCAAGGATAGCGAGCCTGGCGAGAACCAATGGGGTCCCAACCCGAAGGAACAGACCGGAAACGAACAATTATAATTAACCAAAATAATGAGAAAGTTTTATTTGTCTTTATGCCTTCTCGCTGCCTGTTTCGGTAGCCTGATGGCGGGCCCTGTCGACCAACAGAAAGCCCAAAAGATCGGTGCAAAGTTCTTGAGCACCACAGCCTTAAGTCAGAAAAACACTAACATCCAACTGGATTTGGTCAGCATTGTTGCCGACCGTGACGCCACCGACTATTACGTCTTCAACGTCAGCAACGGCGAAGGCTTCGTCGTCGTGGCCGGTGACGACCGCGTGAGACCCATCCTCGCCTACTCCACCAAGGGCAAGTATAACCCCAACGACGTGGCCGATGGCTTCCAGTACACCCTCAACGGCTTCCGCAATGAAATCCAATATGTGCGCGAGCATAACCTCAGCGCCACGCCCGACATCGTCGCCGAATGGCGTTCCGTGAACAACACGGGCGGTCTCAACCGCGGCGGCCAAACCCGCGCCGTGGTCGAGCCGCTCTGCCAGACCACTTGGAACCAAAACTACCCATGGAACAGCCAATGCCCCGAAGACCCCGAAGGTGACGGTGGCTACGTGTATGCCGGTTGCGCTGCCACGGCCATGGGCCAGGTGATGAAGTTCTGGGATTGGCCTGCCGTCGGGAACAGTTCCCATTCCTACAACGCCGAGAATTATGGGACACTATCGGCTAACTTCGGCCAGACCGAATACCATTTCGAGCTGATGCCCTTAGCCCTCGACTCCACCAGCAGCGAAGAAGAAATCTATTATGCTGCCCAACTCCTGTATCATCTCGGCATCTCCCTCGACATGCAATACAGCCCTCAAGGCAGTGGCGCCAACGCCCTCTCGGTCTACACCGCCTTCCAAAGCTATTTCCGCTATAGCAGGGATTTCATTGAAATCAACGCAGGAAGCATGTTCCCAGAATACGGCTACACCAACGAGGAATGGGGCCAGATGTTGAAGAACGGAGGTCTCGACGAGCACATGCCTATTTTCTATAGCGGCTCCGACGACGGCGGCGCAGGCGGTCACGCCTTCGTGTGCGACGGCTACGACGAGAACGACTACTTCCACTTCAACTGGGGCTGGAGCGGTCGCGACGACGCCTGGTGCCCCATCGGCGCACTCCACACCACGAGATACGACTTCAATCAAGTCAATAACTTCATCGGGCACATCGTCCCGCAAAACAACGAATACTTCAGCCGTCCCGACAGCGTGAGTAAGATGACCGTCCTCGAAGAAGCCTTCGACGCTGTCAGCCTCACCTGGACCAACCCTGACACCGACCTCAACGGCAACGCCTTGACCTCGCTCGAGTCGGTCACCATCCGCCGTAACTTCGAAGTCATCGCCGAACTGACCGACGTGCAGCCTGGCGCCGACATGGAGTATGTGGACAACGGCCTCGCTCCGGGTCTCTATGAGTATTCCATCTACGTCACCAACGCAGCCGGCATCAGCCGCACCACCTATCGCAGCATCCTCGTCGGCGAGAAGTGCAACATCCTCTTCATTTTGCACGATGAAGGTGGCGACGGCTGGAGAGGCGCATCCATCAGCGTGACTGACGAAAACGGCAACCGTATCGCCGTCATCACCATGACGGAAGGCTCGTCACTGGCTATCGACATGCCCTTGCTGAGCGGCAACCTCAACTTTATCTGGAACCACTGCTGGTATCACGCCTATCCTGAAAACGACACTGACAACGAGTGCTCCTTCCTCATTTTCAACGCCAACGGCGAGACCATCTACACCTCAGCCGAGCTCGAAGACGGTGTCTTCTTCTCTTACGACCCGTGCAGCGTTGACGCCGTTGAGGAAACTACGACGGACAACAGCGTCAGTGTCTATCCCAACCCGACCAACGGCTTGCTTAACATCGCAGGCCAAGGCACGATGCACATCAGCGTGATGAACGTCTTGGGACAGACCCTCCAAGAGACATGCTCTGAAGGCGACGCCACCCTCGACCTAAGCTGTTACGACTCGGGTATCTACCTCGTCCGCATTGAGACGGAGAAGGGAGTGATGGTACAGAAAATAAACGTCAGAAAATAAGACAAAAAATGGGGCGACTCGGTCGCCCCATTTTTTTTACCATTTCAGTATCTTTCTGAAATCGTATTCCTCCGGATTCGGCAGGTACGCCTTGGCGCCCTCGTAATCGTTGGGGCTGATGTACTGCAAGCCGTCGTTGAAAATCAACTCGGCTTTCGGGCCGTTGAGGTTGACCAAGCGCGGCTTGATCTTGCCGTTCTCGTCTTCCACGTCCTTCAGGTACAGAGGCATAATCTCACCCTTCGGGTTGGTGGTGACCATAGCACCGCTTACGCCCTTGTCGAAGAGTTTCTTCACGCCATAGCCCAGCAACGAGCAGTAGGTCAGGTCGTAGCCGTTAGGCTCAACGCAACGGATGCCGTAACCGATCTCGACGGGACGGCTCTTCACGTTCATGCCCAAAGCTTTCAGTCTTTGTTGCAGCAACAGGTTGAAGATATGAGCCTTACTGACATTACCCAGCTCGGGATGGCCGTGCTCGTCGTAGGTGAAGGCCACACCCGACTTTTCGATTTCCTCATCGCTCATGAAGTGGAACACGCCTTCGCTGATGATGACCACACCGTAGTCGACACCGAGAAGCTTACGCTTCACGATGGAGCTGACCACCAACTTGATGATGGCATCGAAGGTGACCTCAGCCTTATTGAACATCTCGGGGATGACCACCATGGGGCAGTGGCAGGCCGATGTCATGCCGAAGGCCAGGTGACCAGCCTCGCGACCCATGGCCGACACCACAAACCAGTTGCCGCTGGTGCGGGCGTCTTCGTAGATGGTCTGCACCAGATGCACGGCGGCGTCCTTGGCGGAATAGTAGCCAAAGGTCGGGCTGCCCTCAGGCAAGGGCAGGTCGTTATCTATGGTCTTGGGCACGTGAATGTTCTGGATGGGAAAGCCACTGTTGGCCAAGAACTTGGAAATGCGGTTAGCCGTCGAAGCGGTGTCGTCGCCGCCGATGGTGACCAACAACTTGATGTTGTTCTTGACGAAGAATTCGGTATTAAACTCCTCATTCTTAGGTTTATAACGACTCATCTTCAAGGCCGAACCGCCTTGTTTGAGGATGGCGTCGGCATAGAGGAAGTCCATTTCCACCACGTCGGGATTAGGCTTAAAGAGGTTCTTGTAGCCTTCGTTAAGGCCGAGTACACGATAGCCGTCCTTGAGGAAGGTCTTGGCCACGGTGCTGATGACCGTGTTGATGCCAGGGGCGGGACCGCCGCCGGCGAGAATTACGATGGATTCTTTCATATCATTAGTTGTTAGTTGTTCAGTTGTTCAGTTATTCAGTTATTCAATCACAAACTCATCACAGAAGATCCAAGCCTTTTGCCCAGCGCCGACATGACCTTCGGGGCAGGTTCCAATGGTCTTGGCCACCATCTTCACATAACGGGCGTTGGTGCGCGGGCGCACTTCCATCTCCTGGGTGAAAGCACCGTCTTCATCCTGCGGCACTTCGTTCTTCACCTTGCCCACGCTGCGGAAATACTTGCCGTCGTTGCTGATGAAATACTCCACCTCGGTAGGCATCCAAATCCAGGAATAAATCTCCTGCAGGAAGCTGCCTGCCAAGCGGTTGATCTTCTTGGCTTCGCCCAAGTCGACAGTGGCGATGAGGTCGACACCATAGTATCCTTGCCATGCGCCCGTGCGGAAGTTCTCGCCACCGCGCAGATGGTCGATGAGGGCCTTGAGGCCACCGGCAGAGTATTGTTCGTTGTACATGTTTTCCAGTTTCACGCTGCGACGGGCATCGATAAGATAATAGGCCGCGTCAACGGGCAGGCTCCAGCGGCCGTCCTGTTGGGCGGCGGCACGCACGACGGCGTTCTCCTTGAAGCAAAGCGGTTGCTCATAGAGCTGGCCGTTCTCACGCGGGTCGCTGCCGTCCAAGGTATAGTAAATCTGCACGCCCTCGACGGGGTGGCTCATGCTGACAAAGAGGCTGTCGAAGAAGGTGTCGGAGTCAGTGTTGATGGTCGGCACTATGACGATAGGCTCGGCCGTGATGCGTGCCACGGGGCAGTTCTCGGGCTGCGTGGCCCAGGTGGAGTTGGCCTGGTCGGTCATGATAAACTCCAGCGTGCCGCCGTTGTGCACCTCGTCGAAGGTGACGAAGCTACGTGCCAAGGGCTTGCCGTTCAAATTGACCGACTGAACGAAGCAGTTCTTTTCGCTCAGGTTCTTGGCGATGACCTCAAACTGTTTTCCACTCTCGAAAGTCAGGCGGGTGCGCTCGAAGCGCGGCAGACCCAGCACGTAGTACTCTGAGGCTGGCGTGGCGGGATAGAAGCCCATGCATGAAAACACAGCCCAAGCCGACATCTGGCCGCAGTCCTCGTTGCCGGAGTAACCGTCGCGGCGGTCGGTGTAGAAATCGTCCATCACCTGCTTCACGTATTTCTGCGTCTTGACAGGCTGACCGACGAAGTTGTACATATACACGGTATTGTGGCTCGGCTCGTTGCCATGGGCATACTGCCCAATGAGACCCGTGATGTCGGGCTGCTGGCGACCCGTGAGGTTGGACGGCGCGTTGAAAAGCGCGTCGAGTTTGGCCGCATAGCTGTCTCTGCCGCCCATCAGATCGACGTGGCCGTTGATGTCCTGCGGCACGAAGAAACCATACTGGTAGGAGTTAGCCTCAGTCAGCGTGAAGTTGACTTGTGCGGGGTCGAAGGGGCGCGCCCAGCCACCGTTGCGACGACCTTGGAAGAACTGGTTCTCGGGGTTGTAAATGTTCTTATAGGCTTGTGCGCGGGCATAGAACTCGTCTGCAATGTCTTGTTTGCCCATGTCCTCGGCCATGCGGGCCACGCACCAGTCGTCATAGGCATATTCGAGGGTCTTGGAGACGGCCTCGCCTTCCGCTTCAATCGGGATGTAGCCGTATTTCATGTAAGCACCCATACCACGGAAGTCGTCCTTCGAACTGGCCACCATGGCTTCCAAGGCCTTCTCCGTGTCGAAGTCGCGGATGCCGGCGAAGTAGGCGTCGGCGATGACGGGGATGGCGTGGTTGCCGATCATGCAGTAGGTCTCGTTGGCAGCCAACTCCCAGACGGGCAGCATGTGATGCTCGTTGGTTTCGTATTTATTAATAAAGGTGTTGATGAAGTCGAGGGTACGCTCACGCTGCATCAGGCTGAATAGTGGATGCAGGCTGCGGAAGGTGTCCCACAAGGAAAACACGGTGTAGACAGGTCTCTCGGACTTGTAGACCTTCAGGTCGTGAGCACGATAGCGGCCATCGGCGTCGCTGAAAAGGTTGGGGGCAATCATGCAGTGATAAAGGGCGGTATAGAACACCGTCTTATTGGATTCGTTGGGGTCAGCCACCTCATAACGCAGCAGTTCCTTGTTCCACTTGTCGTAGGCCTTTTGGCGCAGGGCATCGAAGTCGAAGTCACCGTCAGCAAGTTCGGCTTTCAGATTGCTCTTCGCGCCTTCCACGTCGACGGCGGAGATAGCGATACGCATGACGAGGGGTCCGTCGTTTTCAGCAAACTGAAGATGGGTAGTGTATTCCGAGTTAGTATAGTGTCCTATAGGCTTAGAGAACTCCGCGTAAAAATAGAGGTATTGCTCGTTGGCCCAGTCACGGGTGCGACGGAAGCCGCTGATGGCGTTGTCGTTTTCCACATTCACCTTTTGCTCAAAAACAATTTCATCGTTGACGCCATGAAGCATATCAAGGAAAAGGTGTTGGGGGCTGGATTCAGGATAGGTGCAGCGCATCATGCCGACGCGGTCGCCGGCGGTGAGTTCCACTTTCACGCCATCATCCAAAACAACCGAATAATAGCCTGCTTGGGCGTCTTCATTCTCGTGTTTGAAAGTCGCCAGGCTGTCAAATGGCATAAACCTAAAATCTCCGTAGTCGGAGCAGCCCGTGCCGCTGAGATGGGTGGTGCTGAAGCCGAGGATGGTGTTGTCGGAGGTGTGGTAGCCAGAGCAGCCGTCCCAGTCGTTCATGCGGGTGTCGGGGCTGAACTGCACCATGCCGAAGGGCACCGTGGCACCCGGGAAGGTGTGGCCGTGGCCTCCCGTGCCGATGAAGGGATCAACGTATTTTGCCGCGTCAGTGACGTAGTCGGCCTTGGGTTGTTGAGTGCATGCTGCCAGACAAAGCAGCAACAAGGGTAAGAATAGTCTTTTCATAATTATGTAATAGTTTGAGGGTGTAAAAGTAGGAATAAAACCTATTTGTTTGACATCGGAAGGCAATTTTCATGGCACAATAATTGCAAGGTTATTTTTTTATACAAAAAAATGCCATTTCAGATGACCATTATTCCAAAAATACTTATATTTGCAGCCCAAATAGGATTATAATTGTAACAATTCACTAATTTAAAACACAACAAAATGAAAAAAGTATTACTACTTTCATTGAGCCTCGTTTTAGGCTTCAGTGCTTTTGCACAACAGCGTGTTGCTAGAAATGACAGCAAAGCTGTCAGAGTCAGCAGCCAGAAAGTCATCGAGGGTAACGACGTCAGCACCCAAAGCGCTGCCCAGTTTGCTCCTCAGACCGCCAAGAGCGTCGTCGTCAACAGATACCAAGACGTTCTCGACGCCGAGACCATGGTGACCTACTACGACCTCCAGTCGAACAGCTGGTGCTCCAACCGTATGTATCAGTTGCCTAACGGTAACGTCGGTATCGTCGGCACCATGTCACACGAAACCAACCAACAAGCCACTGACCGTGGTACTGGTTACAACTTCTTCAACGCCGCAAACGAAGAATGGATGGAAGAACCTGAAGAGCGCGTCGAGCCTTTCCGCACGGGTTGGCCCACCATCGCTCAGTACGGTGAGACCGGCGAAGTCATGATTTCGCACGCTCCCGTCCACTGCTTCGTCAGAGAAGTTGCCGGTGAAGGCGAATGGATCGACATGGGTGAACTTCCTGCTTCTCCCGAAGGCTATCCTTACACCGACGACCTCGCTTGGCCGAGAATCGCCACCTCTGGTGACAACCACAACATCATCCACGTGATTGCCGACATCCAACACTCCATCTCGAGCGATGAGGTTGTCCACCATCAAGTTTACTATCGTTCGGAAGACGGCGGCCAGAGCTGGATCACCGATTACTCGCCCCTGAAACAAGATGGCGAAGAGACTGGTCACTACACCGCTGATGCTTACAACATCTCAGCCTACGGCCACACTGTTGCCATGATCTACGGTGACGACCTCCAAGGCCACGTTGTTATGTACAAATCCACCGACGATGGTCACACCTGGACCAGAAGAGTCGTTTGGGAGAACCCCTACTACGGCTATGACTGGGAAACCGATGAAGCCTCTATCTACACCGACACCGTGTTTGGTCCCGCCAACCTGGCCATTGCCGTTGGTCCCGACGGCACCGCCCACGTGGCTTTGACCGCTTACGAGTACCTCCACAGTGAACTCGGCAACACCTACACTACATGGAGTGGTAGAGGCGTTGACGGTGTGTACTACTGGAATGACACCGAAGCGACTCCCATCCAATCCATCGATGGCAACCCGCACTATGCTCTGAGACTCTGGTGGCCCGACGAAGAGAACCCGGGTTACGTGAAGATGAACGCCGACTCCACCAAGTGGATCGGTTATGTGCCGCTGTATCAAGATGAAAACGGCAACCTCATTTCCTACGACAATGACAAGTTCTATCGTGAAAACGACTACTTCTACAAGTTCCGCAGCGGCCAGTCCGGCATGCCTGCCCTCTCCATCGACCCGATGGGCAACATCGCCTGCGCCTGGAGTGCTCCTTGCTCCTTGCAGTCCGACGAGAACGATCCTTACTACTACAGACACATCTATGTGAGCTATCGTAACGTTGACGAAGGTTACTGGCGTCAAGTCGTTGACGAACTCACCGACCCCGAAGTTGACTTCATCTACTGGTCTGGCGAAAGCCTGTTCACCGTCGGTGTTGACAACACCGCCAACCCGGGCGAGTTCTGGTTCGGCTGGCAAACCGACGACCAAATCGGTCTCTTCTGGGGCAGCAATGCCACTCAGACCGCTGCCACCGACAACGGTATCCACGCAATGAAGATCACTCCCGATGCCGAAATGGTCAGCGTTCCCGAGAACAGCACCGTGGCCCAGGATGTGGTTTACAACATCTACCCCAATCCTGCCACCGACTATGTGGTCATCAACTCTTCTGCCAACGCTCAAGCCAACATCACTATCTTCAACCTCGTTGGCCAGACTGTGAAGCAGTTCAGCAAGGATCTGAAGGTTGGTGAAAACCACATGAGCATCGACCTCACCAGCGGCATCTACTTCTGCAACATCGAAGCCAATGGCTACACCAAGACCATCAAGTTCGTTGTGAAGTAAGTGATTGCTTAAGGCTTAATCCAAAAAAAAAGGAGACCCGCGGGTCTCCTTTTTTTTGTTCAAAACACTTGCGAATAAGATTTTTTCCTTATCTTTGCCCAAATATTCGCTTAAACAAAACACAACTAATCAAATCAATTATTAATTTAACTCATTAAAAATGAAAAAGTTATTTACTTTAGCATTGGTATTGCTGGTAGCCACCGTCGGTTACTCGCAAGTACAGAGAGTGGCCAAGCCCAACAAGAAGGCTACCGCCACCATGCAAAAGGCTCCCAGAATGGAGACCGTGAACGAAAACGCCCAGAGCGACGTCGTGATGACCTCCACCAGAAGCGATGGTGAGCTGGACTTAACCACCTACGACTGGCAGACCAACAGCGGCCCCATCACCAGAACCATCGTTTGGCCCGACGGCAAAGTGAACTTCGCTTTCACCTGCTCTTCTGACGCCGGCTACAGTGATCGTGGTACCGCCATCGGCACCTACGACGCCAACACTGACGAATGGATTCCGAGTGGTGGCCGTGTCGAAAACGAAAAAACCGGTTTCGGCTCCATCGCCCGCTATGGCGAAAACGGCATCGTCCTTGCCGCCCACACTAACACTCAGTGCGGTATCTGGATCCTTGAAGACAAGGACAACATCCCCGCCAACGCTGCTGTTAACACCCTTTGGATGGATCCCACCGTTGATCCTTGCTGGCCCAATGTGATGACTTCTGGCCCCAATCGCGACATCATCCACATCATCGCCACTGGCTACTCCGATGACCTCCTCTACTACTTCCGTTCGAGCGACGGCGGTGAGACATGGGACAAGCAAAACGTCATCCTCCCTTACTTGACTGAAGAATACGGCCTCTACTGGGGTTCCAACGCCTCCTATTGGATGGAGACCACCGAAGACAACTGCCTGGCCCTCGTAGTTAACAACTCTTGGAGCGACGGTATGGTCATCTACAGCTACGATAACGGTGAGACCTGGGACAGAACGGTGTATTACCACCACCCGGATCCGTTCTACAACTATGACTCTGACAATGGCGAGTGGGTGCTCTACCCCCGTTGGGTCTCTGCCCAATGGAGCGGAAACCACAACCTCCGCATTGCCTATGAATGGAACGGCACCGCCGGTGCTGCCACCGATGAAAGCTCCAGCTACTATCCTGGCCTCGGCGGCGTCGCCTTCTGGAGCCAGACCATGCCTTTCCGTGGCCAGAACCCCGATGCAGAGCCTTACGGCTTCGGCTACGACCCGGGCAACCCGATGCCTCCTACCTACGGCCAGCCCTTCGTCCTCGACACTGCCTACATCTATCAAGACCTCTATGCCTCATGGTGGCCTTGGAGCGATGCTAACCACGAAATGCTGCCCGAGTACTTCGGTTACCTCACCACTTTGACCGACGAAGGCGAATGGGAAGACCCCTATACCGCTGAAGAGTTCAACCTGCCCTATTCAGCCTCAGAATTGGGTGACCTTCACGGCCACTACAACTGCGGTGTCGCCGCCATGCCCGTGCTCGTGACCGTTCCCGGCAACGACAACGAACTGGTCGCCGTGTGGTCAGGTATGGACGAGAACAACGAGGATAACGGCGTTTACTATTTCAAGCTCTTCGCCGCCTACAGCAGCGACGGTGGCGACACCTGGAGCAACCCGGTGCATCTCACCGTTGACTTCATGTGGAGCTACAGCGAGTTTGTTTACACCCAGGCCGCCATGGTGGGCAGAACCCTCGTCATTGCCTCACAAACCGACAGCCAACCCGGCAACATTGTCAACAACGAACACGACACTGATCCTACCGACAACTACTATGCCGGTTTCACCTTCGAAATCGACGACCTGTTCGAGACCGACGGTACACCTGAACAAGTCAACCACAACGTCCACATGAACCTCTTCCCCAACCCCGCCGTTGACCAACTCAACGTCACCCTCAGCAGCAACGCTGAAATCGTGATCTACAACATCATGGGTCAAAAGGTGATGAGCCAGGAAGGCCACGCTGGTGCCAACAGCATCAACGTCAACAACCTGAGCAGCGGTGTCTACTTCGTGAATGCCGGCAACGACACTCAGAAGTTCATCGTGAAGTAATTCATCAGGACATCCAAATAAAAAAGGAGGCTTAACAGCCTCCTTTTTTGTTTGCTATATCCACGGCAAGATACACCGCCCGACGGTAGGAGTCGGGCACGGCCTTGTTCGTGTTGGCCACATCAAAGGCGGGGCCGTGCATGGGTGCGGTGCACACCACAGGAAGACCAGCCCAATAATAGGCGCAACCGCCTATTGTCATCATCTTGAGCGGAAACACGCCCTGGTCGTAATACATCGCCAACACCGCGTCGTATTTCTTCCACTGCCCGTTGACGAACAACTGCGATGCCGAGAAAGGCCCAAAGGCCATGATGCCCTTTTGCTGCGCCTCCTCAACGGCTTTCAGCACCTTGTCGTCGCTGCCCGTAACGCCATGGGGATTGAGGCCCATGACGGCGATCTTGGGCGCATTAATGCCGAAATCCGCCTTCAAGGCATTGGACAACAAGGTCATCTTTGTCACAAGGAAACGTGTATCTATTTTGGCAAGAGCAGCATCCAAAGGCATGTCATCGGTAGCCAAAGCAATGCGCATCATATCGTTCACCATCAGGCGCAGCGGCTCGACGTCTTTGAAAAAGGAAAACAGGAATGCCTGGCTGCTGCGTGTCATCTGCGGACTGTCGGGAGCCATCACTAAGGCATCGGCAAGACCGTTACGCACGTCCTCAAACGCCTTTTTAACTGAAATCACCGACATCTCCATCGACACGTCAGTGGCCGCACCCGGCTCGATCTTCAGCTCGTTCTCCACGATGTTGATGATGTTGAACTTGTTGGTGCCAGCCTGACGCACGTCGCGCGTCAAAGCATAGCTGGGCGATTCCATGCCGAAGTTCTTCTTGTAGTAGGAAAACGCCTTCGACTGGCCATACAAGACGGGGGTCAGCATTTCGAACATTCGGGCATCGGCAAAGGTCTTCAACATGATTTCATAACCTATGCCGTTGAGGTCGCCGTGGCTTAACGCCACCCTCGGCAGTTGGCGGGTAGGGGCATCTTGCATAATGGTCAAATTTTTAGAACGCTGAATTTCAACATGAAAACAGCCTTCAAAATTAGACAATAAAATTAAGAAAACAAAAAAAGCGTCGATTTTTTACGAAAAAAGTGCCTTTTCGAAGCCTTGCATGATGACTTTGGTCGCCCCAACCTGCGATTTGAGGTAGTTTCGGCAGGTCTCGGAGGCTTGGGTATAGAACGTCTCGTCATTCATCAGACGAAGGAACACCGCCTCCAACTCGGCCGCATCACTAACGGAGAACGCCCCTTGCAAGGCCACCAGATCAACAGCCTCCTTGAAGCTCTTGTACTTGGGACCAAACACCACAGGGCAGCCAAAGGTGACCGGCTCCTGGATATTGTGGATGTTGACGCCGAAGCCGCCGCCAATATAAGCGAAACGGGCATACTGATACAACTGTGATAGTATTCCTATCGTGTTGACAATCAAAATTTTTGATTGTTTGTCCGCATCAAGTTCGGTATAACATTGGCTACCAGGGAACATCGCCTTGATTTGGTTCACATGGCTCTCGGAAATATCGTGAGGTGCGATGATAAGGCAATAGTCGTCAGGCATCTTGGGCAAGAAGGCCTTTAGCAAGCGCTCGTCGGGCGGCCAGGTGCTGCCCGCGATGATGCATTTGCGCCCGTCGATGAAGCGTTCCACCTCGGGGAAAGGCTTCACCTGCTCGGCGATGGCAGCCACACGGTCGAAACGCGTGTCGCCACACAACGTGACATTGTCGTAGCCCACATCATGCAGAAGCCCCACCGTGTCTTCGTCCTGCACAAAGAAATGCGTCACCGCGTCGAGTTGTTTGCGGAACCATCTGCCATAGGGCTTGAAGAAAAACGATTTCTTATTGAGAATCAACGAGATGTAAAACAGCGGAATACCAGCCTTCTTCAATTCCCGCATATAGTTGAACCAGAACTCGTATTTGATGAAAAACGCAGCCACGAAATGATGGTGCCGCACCCATTTGGAGGCGTTCCACGGCGTGTCGGCGGGCAGATACAAGATCTCGTCGGCATAGGCATAGTTCTTCCTAACTTCATAGCCCGAAGGGGAAAAGAAGGACAGCAGAATCTTATACTCGGGATGTGCCTGCTTCAAGGCCTCGATGACAGGGCGGCCTTGCTCAAACTCGCCCAACGAGGCGGCATGAAACCAAACCCACTGCTCGTCAGGCGTGGCTATGGTATCGGGAATATAGGCTTTCCTTTGTTGCCAACGGCCTCCTACCCATTGCTTGGCTTTGGGATGGCCAAAAAGAGCCGCCAACAGGATGCCGAAAGTGTATAAGAGAACGCCTAAGGTAAACAGCATCTGCATCAATTATAGTAGTACTTATCGGGCTGGCGCTGGTAGGTCGGGATGTTCCACGTGACGCGGATGCCGTAATAGAAGTCGTTGTAATGGTCTTTGTGCAGATAACGCTCTTGGTCATAGCCAACGGGCAACATCAAATCGCCATTAGGGTCCAGCACCCTTATTCCCGTTTCAGGATCAAGGGAGTATCTCATTACGCGGAAGTCGTATTCGCGGAGGTCGCGGGTACGCGCATAGGTCACCTCAAGGGCAATGGAAAGGTTAAGCAGACGGTTGTCGCTGAGATAGAGGTAACCCGTCTCGAAATGGAAGGCCGGGCCGCCACGCATACGGTCGTAGCCGTATTTATAATCCCCATCGATTACGAAAGGCTTGTTCAGCAAGGTTTCCTGGAAGTCGGCACGGATACGGTTGCGCAGATAACCCACGCCGCATTGCACGAAGAAGCCACTGTTGGGATTGGGGCCGAAAGGAAACAACTTGCCCACCTCGGCTTGAGCGTGGAAGCCACGCTGGTCGACAGTCAGCTCGGCCATGCTGCCGCTGCCGCCGATAATTTCGCCGTCGACAGTGGTGATGCCTTCGCCGAAAACCTCAGTGCGATCTATTCTGATTCTATTGCCTGTGATGAAGTTGCAGTTGGCGGTAAACAACCAGTTGGAAGCGGTCTTGTAGACGAAGCTACCGCCAATGGAATGCGTGATGCCATACAGCTCTCTCGTGTCGAAGGCAGGCAACTCAAAGGCATAGGTCACCTGAAACATGGACACGGAAATAGGCTCCTTCATGATGTCTTTGGCAGGCTGTGCAAAAACCTGGCACAGGCTTACCAACAAGAAGAGGGGTATCAGTATTTTACGCATAACAATCCTTTTTTTATTCAACGAGCAAACGGCTGTTTTAGTATTGCGCTGCAAAAATACGTATTTTTGCACGCAATTAAACGAAAAATGCAGGAAAACAAATACACCGAAGCCGTACTTTCCAACGGCATAAGGCTGATACATAAAGAGAAAAGGGGGGAGATAGCCCACTTGGTGTTGATGGTGGAGACCGGTACACGCGACGAACTGGCCCACGAGAACGGCCTCGCCCACTTCGTGGAACACACCATCTTCAAAGGCACACAGAGCCGCAAGGCTTACCATATCCTGAGCTGCCTCGACAACGTGGGCGGCGACCTCAACGCCTTCACCACCAAGGAAGAGACCTGCATCCAGGCCACCTTCCTCAAGCAGCACTACAAACGTAGCCTCGACCTCTTCGCCGATATCGCCTTCCACTCCACCTTCCCCGAGAACGAACTGAACAAGGAAAAGGAAGTCATCCTCGACGAAATCAACTCCTATCTCGACTCGCCATCCGACGAGATATACGACCTCTTCGAGGAGATGGTCTTCAAAGGACATCCCTTGTCGCGCAACATCCTGGGCACCACCGAGCTGGTGAAGGGCTTCCATCGTCAGGACATCCTCGACTTCATGGCGCACAACTACAGCAGCGACAAGATGGTGCTGGCCAGCATCGGCGACATCAGCTTCAAGGAGTTGGAAAAGATGGTGATGCATTACTTCGGCAGCCAGCCTGCACACCTTATTAATAAAAAACGCGAGACTTATAGGAACTACAAGCCCGAGACCCGCAGCGCCAAGCGTAACAACCACCTGAGCCACTGCATCATCGGCGGCTTGGCACCTGAGTTCAGCAGCCCCTTGCGCATGCCCATCGTGATGCTCAACAACGTGCTGGGCGGTCCCGCCATGAGCTCGCGCCTCGGCTTGAACATCCGCGAAAAATACGGCTTCGCCTACAGCATCGAGTCGCAATACACCGCCTATAGCGACATCGGCCTCATCAACGTCTACATGGGCGTCGACCCCGACTCGTTGGAACGCGCCATTGAGTTGGTTCACAAGGAATTGGGCAAGCTTTGCACACTAAAGTTAGGCACCTTGCAACTGCATCATGCCAAGCAGCAACTCATCGGGCAGGTGGCCTTGAGTTACGAGAGCGGTATGAACGAGCTTTTGAGCGCCACACGTTCACTCCTCATGGGCGAGCCTATCGAATATATGGACGACATCATACGCAACGTGGAGGCCGTAAGTGCCGACGACATCTTAGAGGTCGCCAACCGCGTCTTCGACGAGAAGCAATTGAGCCAGATTGTCTTTGAAGGGAGTTAGTTCGTCTTGAAGCGGTATTTCACATCTTTCAGCTCTTCGTTGGCCTTAGTGATTTTTTTCTTCAGGTCCGCCTTGTAGTTGGCTACCTTGGCGGCGATATCCGAATCGCCGAGCGCCAGCATCTCGGCAGCGAGGATGGCGGCATTCAATGCACCATTCACTCCCACCGTGGCCACAGGGATGCCGGGAGGCATCTGGATGATGGACAGCATGGCGTCGAGGCCGTCGAGCATGCCCTTCACGGGAACACCGATGACAGGCAGCGTGGTATTGGCGGCAATCACGCCCGGCAAGGCAGCAGCCATACCCGCAGCGGCGATGATGACCTTGATGCCACGGCCTTGGGCCTCGCGGGCAAAGGTCTCCACCTCCTGCGGCGTGCGGTGCGCGCTGAGGGCGTTCATCTCAAAGGGGATTTCCATCTCGTCGAAGAACTGTGCAGCTTTTTCGAGAACGGGAAGGTCGGAAGTACTTCCCATAATGATGCTTACGATTGGAGTCATATCTATTTTTATAATGTTCATTCTCAGCGCCGTCATTGCGGGCTTGACCCGCAATCTCCTATACAGAAGGGCTTCACCCCTGCACTTAGGAGATGGCGGATGTTCCTCCGCCATGACGGTAAAAGCAAAAGACCTTGCTTTCGACGCAAAAGTAATTTTTTTTCGGGTACGGTCGGGGCAATAAATGCTTTTTTTATATTTGTGCTCGCCTTACCCATAAGGGTGAGCAAATTCTAATCCTTTGAAAATGAAAACAGTAAAAGTTTTAGACAAGGAATTTGGGCTATACATCCCCCAAGAAAAAATCGAAGCCAACATCCAAAAAGTGGCTGACCGAATCAACCGCGACTTAGAAGGCATGAACCCGTTGTTTCTCGTCGTCCTCAACGGCGCCTTCATGTTCGCCTCCGAGTTATTCAAGCGGCTGACCATCCCATGTGAGATCTCATTCGTCAAGCTGTCGTCGTACGCCGGCACCGAGACCACCAACGTCGTCCGCGAACTCATCGGCCTCGACCATCCCTTGGACGGCCGCCATGTGGTCATCGTGGAGGACATTGTCGACACGGGCCACACCCTGCGCTACACCACGCAGAAACTCCGCGACCTGAAAGCCGCCGACGTGCGCATCGCCACGTTGTTTTTCAAGCCGAACAACTTCCAATACACCTACCCCGTCGACTACATCGGCATAGAGATCGGCAACGAGTTCATCGTAGGGTATGGATTGGATTATGACCAACAAGGAAGAAACTTACCGGACATCTATAAAATCTTAGAAAACAATAAAAATATGCAAAACATTATTCTTTTTGGCCCTCCAGGGGCAGGCAAAGGAACGCAGTCACAGTTCCTGCGCGAAAAATACAACCTGACCTACATCTCCACGGGTGAGATCCTGCGCGAGGAAATCGCCGCCGAGAGCGAACTTGGACTTCAGGTGAAGGAAATCATCAGCCAAGGCAACCTCGTCTCCGACGAAATCGTGGCCAAGATCATCGAGAAGAAACTCTCCGAGAACATGAGCTCGGCCGGTTTCCTCTTCGACGGCTACCCGCGCACCGTGCGCCAAGCCGAGATTTTGGACGAGATGATGGAGAAATTCAGCATGACGCTGACGGGCGTGCTGAGCCTGGAAGTGCCCGAAGAGTTGCTCATCGAGCGCATGCTCGAGCGTGGCAAGACCAGCGGTCGCGCCGACGACAACCTCGACTCCATCAAGCACCGTTTTGTGGAATACGAGGCCAAGACGCGTCCCGTACTCGACTACTACGAAGCCAAGGGCAACCTGCATCCGGTGAACGGCGTAGGTGAGATTCCACAGATCTTTGAAAACCTCTGTAAGGTCATTGACGCACTTTAATGGTCCCAGCGGACATCTGATTTGAGGACGGCCGGAGGATTGCCACCAACGACTTGATGGTCGCCGGCAAGGGCTGAAGTCAGCAACGTGCCCGCTGCCACGACGGTGTCGCTTGCCACCTCGGCACCTTTCAACAGAACGCATTTACAACCCACCCAGACATGATCACCCACCAAGATGGCCTTGTCGGGGTTGATGCGTTCGTTTTCTTTATTATACAAGGGGTGCTCGTCGGTGTCCATGACGAGGATGTCCCAAGCCAGCAGGCAGTCGTCGCCGAAGCGAATCTCCTTGGCGCAGACAATGGTGCTCTCCGCCGTCATGTTGAAATCCGCGCCGAGGCTCAGATGGCCGCGCACCGAGAGCTTCGAGCCGTGTCCGATGCTCGCCTTGCCGCCGAAGCTGACCGTGCCGCTCACCTGCCAGATGCCGCGTGAGCGCTTGCGGTCGTAGTGGCCCACGTCGCCGAAGCCGATTTTAATCATCGCCCGTTCTATCTTTTCGGGTAGTTCCACCTTGCCGTGCAGCTCGCGCAGGTAGGTGCGGTGCGACACCACCACGGGCAGCTTCAAGGCCGTCTTCAGCGGAAAGTAATGCAAGTTGAAGCGCAGCGTCTTCGGGATGGAGCGGATGATATTAAAGAAATCGAAAACAGTCATGGCGGTGAAGTATTATGGCGCAAAGATAACAATTAAATGAATAATCTTTACCTTTGCGGCATGAAAACCCTTTTTCGATTACGATACGACAGCCGCTGGGGCGAGGAATTGTTCCTTACAGGAAACACCTCCGAATTAGGTGATTGGAACCCTAACAATGCCGTGGCGATGGAATATGTGGGGCCTGGGATTTGGTCGGTGGAAACTATCGTTTCGGCGATGATGGAATACAAATATTTCATCCGCGAAAACGGCCAAATCCGCTGGGAAGACGGCCCTAACCGTGTTTTGCCTAAAGGCAATGACCGTGTTTGGGATTGGTTTGGCCTCACCGAACGCCAAACGATGCGAGGCGTGGCCGTGCCGATGTTCAGCCTGCGTACGGAAAACGATTTCGGCATCGGTGAGTTTGCCGACCTGCCGAAATTGGGCGACTGGTGCGTGGCCAACGGCTTGAAGATCATCCAAATCCTGCCCATCAACGACACGACGGCGCACTACGACTGGCGCGACTCCTATCCTTATAATGCCATCTCGGCTTTTGCGTTGAATCCGATTTACCTCAACCTTAAACAATTGGGCATCAAGGAAGATACGGCTTTCAAGCGGATGCGAACGACACTCAACGGAAAGGACTTCGTCGATTATCCCAAAGTACTAAAAGCCAAATGGAATTATTTCCAAATCGCCTTTGAGCAGCAATGGAATACACTGAAAAAAACCTCTGATTTCCAACAGTTTGTCAAAGACAATGAAGACTGGCTTCCCGACTATGCACAATACAGCGCCGAGCGCGACGGCAACGGCACAGAGATTCACCTCTTCCTGCAATACCACTGCGACAAGCAACTGCGCGAGGCCGTCAAGGCCTTGCACGACAAGGCCCTGCTGCTGAAAGGCGACATCCCCATCGGCGTGAATCCCGAAGGCGTGGACGTGAAGAGTCATCCCGAACTGTTTAATCTCGATGTGCAGGTGGGTGCCCCGCCCGACGACTTCGCCGCCGAGGGACAGAACTGGGGCTTCCCGTCCTACAATTGGGAGGCGATGGCCAAAGGCAATTATGCCTGGTGGCGCCGCCGCCTGCAGGTGATGGCCCGCTATTTCGACGCCTACCGTATCGACCACATCCTCGGTTTCTTCCGCATCTGGGAAATATCTAAAACCGCCAAATCGGGCTTGTTAGGGCATTTCAACCCCACCCTGCCGCTCAGCGTGGAAGAGATTGAAAACCAAGGCTTCCATTTCATCAAGAGCAAGCACTTAAAGAAAGGTGTCGACACCCTCTTCATTCCCGACCCGAACGAGAAGGGCAAATACATCCCTCGCATTGAGCTGCAAAAAACCAAGGCCTACCAAGCCCTCAACGAAGAACAGAAGCAGGCCATTAATGCCATTTATGAGGACTTTTATTTCCATCGCCACAACGAGTTCTGGAAGGAGAAAGCCTTGGAGAAACTCCCCGCTCTCATCAATGCAACGCCCATGGTTGCCTGCGGCGAGGACCTCGGCATGATTCCCGCCTGTGTGCCCGAAGTGATTCAGAAATTGGGTATCATGAGCCTAGAGGTGCAGCGGATGCCCAAGGTGTTCGGGCATCCCTTTGTGCAGACCGAAGACCTGCCCGAAAACTGCGTCTACACCACCGGCACCCATGACATGCCAACGCTGCGCGGCTGGCTGGCCGAAGACCCTGTCCGCACCCGACAGTTTCTCGCCAGCCTTGACCTCAACGACCGCAAAGTCACGGCCAAGACCCTCAAAAAGATCATGGACAAGCACTTGGACAGCCCCTCGAAATGGAACATCTACCCTTTACAAGACCTTTTGGATTTGGACGAAAAAAATTGGTCGACCAACCTTGCGGATGACCAGATCAACGTCCCGGCCAATGCCAAGAACCAGTGGAAGTGGCGGATGAAAAACCTTTTCTGATTCCTATCTTGCACAGCATCAAATAAAAAAGCCAGAGCTTCAACAGCCCTGGCTTTCTCATTGCATACAGTACGATCAAAGTGCTGAATGGCATTCCGAGGCACAGCCCTCACCTATTTCAGTCGATGAGTTGGCTTTGTAGCCACGCGTCATTCTGAAGGTTTTAATCGTCTTCCAATTATCGTCGCCCACCTTGCATTTCTTCAGGTAGAAAGTACCCCAAATGGCATCGTTGTTGTAGTCATTCACAACCTCTTGGGTAGCGGCAATAATATCTGAATCCGTAAAGTTCGTACCGTCAAAACTATACATTACATCATTGAGGGCAGCAACAAAGGCAAGAGCCGTTGTTTCTTGCTCAACATAGTAACTTAGATTCTCGACGTCGAAATACTTGTATGAGTATTGTGCGTCTGGATCATCTTTGGTGCAGCTGGTGAAAGTTCCCATGGCAGTGATGCCCACGAGAAGGACCAGCATCATTTTTAATGTCTTTTTCATTTTTGCTATGTTTAAATATTTGACAAAGAAATTGTTATCAGTTCAATCACCTGACCAGCCAAGTCACATTATGAGTTTGGGCTTTCTGGTTCTTGCCGTATGCCACTCCAACTTGTTTCCAAGCATCGATGCGGCTGCGTTCGAGCGAGACCTGGTCGTTGTATTTTTGCATCTCAAACTTCCAGTCGTCAAGCACCTTGCTCTTGATTTCATTATAGAGCTTGTTGGCTTCGCCATAGCATTGGGCGTCAGGATAAATCTGGCTGAGGTATTCACCTGCCGCATAGGCACCGTAGGAATTCTGTTCCGCCATCCAGGCTGAACGTGCCTGAGCCAAATTGACTTGGCACATGTAATCAACATATTCCTGATAGATTTCCTCTGCCACGGCCAAGGTTCTGTCGTAAACAGCGCCACAGGCCTCTGGAATGGCACTCAGTTCATAGAAGGCAGCTTCGTATTGTCTCTGCTTGGCCAACGTACGAGCCTTCTGGATGATGCGGTCGGCTTGAGCCACATAATAGGCCACGATCTTGTCTCTGCCTTCATTCACGAAAGCGGTGATTTGAGGCGACTTGACGTTGATGGAACGGACGGCTCTGTTGAGGACTTTCTCTTCAGAAGCATCAACGGCTTTTGCCGAGACGGTCACGGTCGAGAAAATCTTCTGGTCGATATTGTCAACGATGTAGAGCGTGACGTCCAAGGTCTCGGCGAATTGCTTGGGAGGACCAGGGACAATGTCTATGGTCACAGGGACGAAAGATGCCGTGATAACAAATCTCCCATAGTAGTCGGCCGATCCCAAGCCGTTCTGGCTAATGATCTGTTGGAGCTTGTTCTCAATGTAAGTATTCACGCCTTCAGGGACGCCCTGCTGGGCAGCGGCCACAACAGCGATCGGGATATTGCCTGACACAGGAGCGTCGGCGTTTTGGGCTTGGATCAATGTATTGAACATCAAAACCATACCGATTATTAAGGCTAATTTAGTTTTCATATCTTATCTCAATTTAGATGGTTAATAAGCTTAATCATTTTTCTCCTATGCCAAGGATGCACTTGCCCAAACCGCGGGTCATCACCTTGCTTTCGATTTGATAGTTCTTCTTAAGGTAGTTCCTAAGCTCGCGAACGAATGATTCGGTATCCATTTGCTGACCATTGGTTTTGTAGAGCGGGATACGGACCTGTTCATACTGGGTGAAGGTCTCGCTGCCATCCGACTTGTTGAAAACATGGTTGACGGTGTTGTCCGACATCCAGTCGTCAATGATCTCGGTAAGCTCTCTGTCGCCAAACTCGGTTTCAAGGTCAAGGCCACTACCATTGTCCCATACGAGGATGTCGACCGAAACCTCACGTCCGTTTTCCTGAAGGTCTTCAAAATAGGTCATCAGTTGCTCGCAGAAGTTGTCCATGTTGTTCATCACCGCTTCTTCAAGCATCACAGGGAGCTCGGCCGTGAAGGTCTGCTTGCCTGTACCTTGGGCACCAGCGACCTGTTTGTTGGTGTAGGCATCAAGACCTTGGAGGTTGTAAGTAACGGAATACTTCGGTCCCATGGTATTGATGGTATAAGTAAGCTGCATGATGATATCGGCTTTGGCCACACGGCGCAAGCGGTCGATGGGGTTTTCAGCGACACTCGAGCCCGCCTTGCTTTGCATCATATTGTATTCAGCATTGGTCTGATTGACCGATTTGGTGGTTTGAAGGAGGTCCTTCAACGGGAAGCCACGGTCAGTCATTAATGAGTTGATCTTGCCGATGGCTAACAGCATGTTGGCTTCGTTTTGCAAGGCTCTTTGGTAATCGGGGATGGTCTCTATGACACCTTGATTGTCATATGTGGTGCTGAAATTGTTTTGAATGCACCAAACATCACTAGGAACCACCATGATGGTCGGCTTCTTGGCTTGGCCAAAGACCGTTGCACAAAGAAGAACCGCAACAATTGTAATGATAGATTTTTTCATATTTTAGTCATTTAGAATTCATAACCTAACTTAAGTCCCACAAAATGAAGCAACTGGTTTCTGCTGGTGTCTTCAAAACTCTGCCCCTGCATCATATAGTTGAGGCTAAGGATGAAATTATGGCGGATGCCACCTTGCCTAATGCCAATGCCGGGAGAGAAATAGACACCGCCTTTGTTTTCGGGGTCAAGACCGACGGAATAACCTGCATCGGCGCTCCACCAAATAGCGAACATGGTGTCTTCCTGCGAAATGATGTTTCCTCTCACATCAACATAGACCGGGAGGGTGCTAAAGCCACGAAAGTTGTAGTCGTAAGAAACACCGGCACCGACCTTAATCCACTCCGAAAAACGGTAGCCGTTGACGAAGTCGGCTTGGGCCGCAAAACCGCTACCGTAGAAGCCGCCGAGCTGGACGGCGCACCAATATCCGGAACGCAGCATCGAATAATCGACATATTGGGCGCGGTTCTTAGGTTTTTCGGGCAGGGTAATGTTTTGGTTGTGCTGGGCGAATGCCATAGAGGCCACACCCAACAATACTGCTAAGATAGTCAATGTTTTTCTCATGGCTCGTCAGTTTTAATGATTCCGTCTTGTATCATTCGCACTCTCAGTTGGGGGACAAGGACTCTCACGGTGAGGCAATACCTGACCTGTGTGTCCGTCTTGATTTTTTTCGTCGAGCCCAAGCGCTTGTCGGCCATGCTCACATACTTGAGGTACTCGCCACCATCCATGAAGAAGATATCAAAATAGTTGCGGTAGCGCTCACGTGCATTCACCTCAGTGACGATAGGGCGCAAGTTGTAGCCCTTGTTGCCTTTCAGGACTCCCTTAAACAGGATTTCATAAACGGCGTCTTTCTTGGCCTGCTCCATGGCGTCGGAGCGGTTGCGTCCCTTACCCCAAACGCGCAAGGTCTGGGAACCATCCTGCTCGACGCTGATGCATTCCGTCTCAAATGACTGCGCCTTGATATCCTGCACGCAAAACAGGACCATCAACGCGGCGCAGATTAGCATTAATCCTTTTTTCATAGTGTAATAATTTTAGTTGAACAGTTTTTAAACGCTAACATCATAGCAAAACTCGTGCCAAAGTTTTAACGCGCACTATAAAGCGGAACCCAGCGACTTGATGATGCCGTCCTTTTCAAGGCGTTTGCGAAGCAATGCCTTTTTCAAGATGACCGACACTTTCACCTTGTAGCCGCCGTCTGTTTTAACGGTTTTTGGCATGATGTTGGGCACGGTTTCCACATAATTGCGGTACTCGCCGCTGTCGAAAAAGTTCTCGAAATATTCTTTCTTTGACACCTTAAGGCTGGAGTCTTTGATAAGCGGCTGTTGGCTTTGTATACGATTGGTCGTCGATCCGGGTATGCCTTCAAAGAGCAGTCCTCTGACGGCATACTTCAGCGCGGACTCGGTGGCTTTATCCACATTCCTACCATCGCTTTGCACTTCAACGATGAAATTTCCATCGCCGGTCAATTGCGTGCATTCCATAGATGTAGTGGCAGGCGGGGGCGTGCTTACCACCTTTTTTCCAGTGCTACATGAGGCGGAAACGAAGCAGACCGCCAATAAAAATGCCCAAACTTTAAATTTTCTCATGGTTTAAAAATTTAAAATGTTATAAAATAAATAGTTTTTATTGTTATTACTTGATTTCTCTCAACAACATTCCTGCAGTGAAGCCTCTTCCACTGATCACCTTGAACTCGGTTGCAGTGCGGGTGTTGTTCTTGTTTTCATCTTCATACTCGGCCATATAGCGATTGTCCCAAATCTTACCCTTGATGGGCTGGATCACGCCAACGCGTCTATAATGCGTCTTGCCTTCGGCATCTTCAACTTCTTCGAGCACCTCGAATTTGGATTTTGGGGTGATGTCTTCCTTAAGGCCGATTTTGGCGCTAAGGGGAGAGACGGAGAACAAAGGAGTCTTCACGCGGAACTCTTCGTATTCCTTCTGGAGTTGTGCAATGTTTTTATCGATGGCACGCTGGCACACTTTACGGATCATGCCATGTTGGTCCTTGACACCACCCAATGTGGATTTGGCCGTAGTCACCTTGTAGGAGCCAATGTAATCCAAATGGAAGGTAGACTTGTCGTTCTTAAAGGCCGTTTTCTTTGCGGCGTCAGGGGTGTCGGTGTAGTATTGCGAATAGAATGTTCCCGAAGTCTCATCGTCCCAGCGCAGACGATACAAATAAGTCGTGATGTTAACACGGAAACCGCCTACTTCATCCAACACATTGGCGGTAGTCTTTGCCAAACTGTTGACGCTTCTGCCAATATTAGAGCCGCCGGTGGCAATGCTAGCAACTGCGCCCAAAATTCTAAGTCCTGTACCCACACCTTGGGCCACCTTTTCTTTGTCAATGTATTCAATGTCATTGAAAATCACGAATGTGTTGCCAATCAGGTCCTCGCCAGCATCGGCCAAGATGCTTCTCCCCCTCACGTTTTGGTCTGCCATCTGTTCGTCAAAATAGTCGGCATCGTAAAGGCCTCTCTCCTTCACCAGATTCATGTTGAACGTACCATCGCCGGCCTCGTTGAACCACTTGGCAACCAACTGCTTGGCAACGTCTTGATCAGTGATAAACGGGTCAACGGTCTTGGGCAGCACCTGCTTGCCGTGTACGCTCTTCGTCTTTTTTATCATCTTAGAATTAATGGTCCTTACGCCCAGGTTATGGTCGTTATATTTCTCCGAGATGGGGATGGTCGGAAACACTGCGGCGATGTCGTCGTCGTATTTCTTCTCGGTGTGCCTGATGAGGATGGAGCAAAGCGAACTACGCCTGTAGTCCAGGTTTTCGCCTTGTCCCTTAACATGTTGCGCACCTTTAGCGACATACGTCGTATCGTCGGGAGAGACAGTCGAGCTAGCGGCTGTGGCTGTGGCTGTCGCGGTGGCACTTTTCAAGGTTTTTGTTGAATGGCAGCCCGCCAAGGCAAGCGCACCCGTGAAAAGCAGCAAATAGGTAAAAGTTTTTTTCATGAAGTTTAGTGACGGTGTTTATCCTGTTGTCAGCAGTTTTTGATTTTAGATGAATGAACCTAATATGATTTAGAACTTGCAAAATTACATATTATTAAATTAGATGCAAGACTTTTGTGAAACTTTTTAACGATTTTTTGTCTTGTTCAAAGAAAAGCACTATTTTTGAGGCTTCAAAAACACTTACTACCATGAAATTCAAACCCTACAACCATAGCGAAGCGGCGCTCAGCGAGCGCATCGCGCTGATTGTCAATGCCGAGAAGAAAAAGGGCGGCGAGAAAGAAGCCCTGCGTACCATTTTCCAAAGCATCGATTTCACCACCCTCGAGGCCTTCGACAACGAGGCCAAGATCAAAGACTTCTGCGACAAGGCACTGGCCTTCCCGAAAGAGAAGCCGCACCTCAGCGTGCCAGCCATCTGTATCTACAGCCCCTTCATCCGCCAGGCCAAGCAGCAGCTGGCCGGCAGCGGTATCCGTGTGGCCACGGTGGCCTGCGCCTTCCCCTCGGGCATGATGCCCTTCGACCTGAAGGTCAAGGAGGTGGAATACTGTGTCAACGAAGGCGCCGATGAGGTCGATATGGTCATCTCGCGCGGCACGTTCCTCGCTGGCCGCTACGACGAGGTCTTCAACGAAATCAAGACTATCAAAGAGACTTGCGGCGACAAGGCCCGACTGAAAGTCATCCTCGAGACGGGCGAGCTGAAGACCGTGGAGAACATCCGCAAGGCCTCGGAGCTGGCCATCCTCGCCGGAGCCGACTTCATCAAGACCTCAACGGGCAAAGTGCCGGTGGCTGCCACACCTCTGGCCGCCATCATCATGATTGACACCATCAAAGAATACTACGAAGCCACGGGCAAGAAAGTCGGCTTCAAGCCCGCCGGCGGCATGAAGGTGCCAGAAGACGCCCTCACCTATTATTATTTAGTGAAAAACATCCTCGGCAACGCCTGGCTCAACCCCAATCTCTTCCGTGTGGGCACAAGCCGTCTGGCTGGGTTGATTCTTGAACAAATAAAACAATAAATATGGCAACAATAAAAGGAACCTACAAAGGCAATCTCCGGAACGAGATGACCCATGTGCAGTCGGGCAGCACCATCCTCACCGACGCACCCACCGACAACCACGGCAAAGGCGAAGCCTTCTCGCCCACCGACCTCGCCTGCGCAGCCCTCGCCGGCTGCATGATGACCATCATGGGCATCAGCGCGCAAGGCCACAAGTTCGACATCGACGGCACCACCTACACGGTGAAGAAGACCATGAACGCTGACCCGCGCCGCATCGGCCAGATCGACATCGTGTTCAACTTCCCCGCCAAGGAATACACAGAGAAGCAGAAAGCCCTGCTGTGGGCCGCCGCCGAAAGTTGCCCCGTGGGACGATCCCTGCACCCGGATGTCATCGTCAACATCACCATGAACTTCCAAGCCTGATGAGATACACCTACAGAACGCAAGGCACGTGCAGCCAAGCCATCGAATTCGAAATCGAGGACGGCATATTGAAGAATGTGCAGTTTTACGGTGGCTGCAACGGCAACACGCAAGGCGTCAGTGCCTTGGTGGAAGGCATGAAAGTCGAAGATGTCTTGCAAAGATTGGAAGGCATACGCTGTGGATTCAAGAGCACTTCGTGCCCTGATCAGTTGTGCCGTGCCATTCGGCAGGCGTTGGAGAGTTAACAGTTGACAGTTTGCAGTTATCAGTTATCAGTTGTTCAGTTGTACAATTTTTAAGGCATCAATGCGTTATAGAACAAATTAAAACTATTGAATATGAAGAAACACATTTTATCGGTGGCTTTGATGGCGCTTGTCGTCATCCTCACCACTTTCACGAGCTGCAGGAAACCCAAGCCCGTTGACAACACCCCGGCCAAGGAAGGGCTTTACTTAGGCATCATCGGCTTCAACCAAGAGCTTCACGCCATGCCCTTGGGTCTGCTCAACCAAGAGACCAAGCACGACTTTGAGAGTTTCGTCGACGGCCTTGTCATGCAAGACGGTACCATCCTCTATCATGCCGTCAACACGAGCCTCAACAGCCTGGCCCAAGCCAAGGTACCAGAAAACCTCATCAACGTCTCAGTGGTGACCTTCACCGACGGCCTTGATCAAGGCTCCATCGCACTTTCCGAATACAATTCAAGCAGCGAGTACCTTGCCGCAGTCAACTCGAGAATCAACAATGAACTCATCGGTGGAAACAACATCTCGGCATACTCCATCGGCGTGCGCGGTTCCGACGTGGTCAACGTGGACGACTTCCGCAACAACCTCAACAAACTCTCGAGCGACCCTGTCCATAACGTCTTTGAAGTCAGCAACATGAGCGAGGCTTCCGAAAAGTTCGCACAAATCGCACAGAAGCTTTACAACCAAAGAACAATCTACAACATCACGTTAAAGATTTCCGTACAAGACCCCAACACCATTATCCGCTTCACTTTCGACAATGTGGAAGACCCACAAGCGTCGACCTGTTACATCGAAGGCACATACATCCGCAACAACGGAAGAGACATGTTGACCGACATCCAATACGTCGGGATGGAAAGCTTGTCGGGTGTCGCCGTTACGGCAACGTCAGAAAGAATCTTCGACCTGTTCTCGTTCCAAAACCTGACCGATCTCAACGGCAACCAAGTCACCACCGACTATGTGAAATTCTGGAGCAAGACCTCCGAAGTCGGTGCATGGGAGCCTCACAGCGAGTTCACCTCCTCCGGCAATTCGGAAGTCATCAACGAATACAAGAGCGCCATGATCATGCTCGTGCTCGACTGTTCCAGCTCGCTCGGCGCCGATTTCATCAACATGAAGACCGCAGCCAACTCGTTCATCGAGACCTTGAGCGGCAACTACAACGGAAGGTGATTATTTAACCATGACCATTGACAATGACCATGACCACTTTTAATGGTGGTCGTGGTCATTGTCGTTTAATAGAATCGTTGGCGGTGGACTTCCACTTTCTCCATGAAATTGGCCAAACGCGTACCTGCCGTCGACACGGCTTCGGGCAAGGCATTTTCAACTGTTCCCTCTCCCGCGTCGCCGCCTCTCCAATACCGTTCAGCGAAGGCCATAACCGCCTCCCTGTCTTTCTCGCCCAAGCTTTTCAGGTAAAGCATCCCACCTTTGCCTGGGGCACTATGCAAAAAGATACGGCTCGAAGCAGGAAACTGCGCAGTCCCTTCAGCCTCAAGGCAGTCTTTGGTGGGAATGCCTGTGGCGATGCCAAAAATCTCAATGCCCAAGGCTTTGGTACGATTCCGGATTTCCTCGTTCTCCGCCTCGGTCAAAGCACCTTTCCCATTCCAATGGAGGCCATTCAACTTATACATGGCCATCCAATCCAATAGCGTATTCAATTCATTGAAGGTCAAGCTTCTACTCATCTTATCGAGGCTGATACCGCGTTTGGAACATGCCGCCTGGTCATAGAAATCCACATTGGCAATCTTGCCGTCTTCACCGATGAGTTGGTCAAGCGTGCTCTTCGCCCAAACGACGTTGCCTGAGACAATGGCCTTGCCCCGCTTGGTGATGATATGGTAGGCATCAGGATCGCTGAAAGACTCTTCCGTATTGACGACCATCTTCTTGAACTTGTAGCGTTTCCTCGTATATTGTTGATAGTCTTTAGGTTCTGGGATCACATCCGTCTTGGTGTCCACCTCATAGTAGCGTACATAGTCGATGCGAAGCTCCACAGGCATCTTGTCGTTGTCGATGTAGGGTGAGCGGTCGCGCCCAATCTGCGAGTCGAGAATCAGGTAATAGTCGTGCTGGCTGAAGGGGAATTGACCGTTATCGCCGTTGCGGTAACGGGGATAGTTCATCGTGCGCTTCCCGTTGACGAAAAACACGAGGCTGTCGTGAAAGCGTTCCATCCCATAGACATTATACTCACCCTCATTATACTTGGGATACTTCACGTGCGAGGGACGGTTGCGCTTGCCGAGGTTGTAGGTATAATGACTATGCACTGTGTGGTTCACGAAGGGGTTGTCCCTGAAATGCTCCATGATGTCGATCTCGCCGCCATAAGGCCAGTTCAAGTCGTGGTTGGCTTGAGGCAACATCCAGATGGCAGGCCAGTAGCCACTCGCCACGTCGAACTTCGCCCGCACTTCTATCCTTCCGAAGCCGAAGGCTTTTTTGTGCTTGCCCCACACGCCGCCCGTGAGGTATTCAGCCTTGTCGTTAGGCAAGATAGTGTTCACCATGCCACGCAACACGAGGTCGCCCATGTCGAAGGCATAGAGCGTGTCGGCCGAAGACATGTGGATCGCCCAGTCGGCCTTACTGCGATTAATTTTCGACCAAACCGTCTTGTCAAGAGGCGCGGAGTTGAATTCATCATGCCACATCAAGGCATAGCGGCGATGCTCCTGGGCCAAAACTCCGTTATATAAACAACTGATTACTAGCGCAATAATTAAAAATCTTTTCATAACACCTTCTTTTTAAGCGGTAAAATTACAGATTTTAGGGATTTGGTACGCCATTTCCGGCTGAGGTTTCTTAATTTTGCATAAATTTTACAATCATGGATAAGAAAGAACTGCGCGCCCACATCAAGGCTTTGAAGAAACAACATACGAAGGAACAACTTTTGGAGCAATCCGAAATAATCATGGCAAAACTGGAATGCCATCCTGATTTCATCAATGCCGAAAAGGTAATGCTTTACAGCGCCTTGCCCGACGAGGTGCAGACCCAGGCCTTCCTCGAAAGGTGGCACTTGAAGAAACAAATCATCCTGCCCACCGTGGTCGGCGACGACATCGTCCCTGTGGAATACGGCCAAGACACCAACTTCGCCGTGGGCGACTTCAACATCCTGGAGCCGCAAAACGAGCCTTATACGGGCGACTTCGACCTCATCATCGTCCCCGGCGTGGCCTTCGACCGGCAAGGCAACCGCATCGGGCGCGGACGTGGCTACTACGACCGTTTCCTCTGCCAGCATCTCGACGTGAAACGCATCGGCATCTGCTTCGACTTCCAGCTCGTCGACTCAGTCCCTACCGAGCCTTTAGACATCACCATGGACGAAGTGATTTCGTTGTAACCGGCCTGAATTAATATCTTTTCCTTTTTTTCACCTCCATGTCAGAAAAAATGCTTATCTTTGAAGCCTCTTTTTAGAAACTTCAAAGAAACACACTCATTATGCAAAAACATCTCTTATTCCTACTCGTTATGCTGCTCGGCATAACCTCACTGAATGCCGGTCCTGTCAACGTGGCAAGAGCCAAGGCCGTTGGACAGAAATTTGTCAGTGCGAAATTCAACAACGAACAGAAAAGCAGTGAATTGCAATTGGTCTACACTGGCGTTTCAAGCCTTGGCGAGACCTGCTTCTACGCCTTCAACAGCGGCGAGAGCGGCTTCGTCATCGTCTCCGCCGACGACCGTTTCCGTCCCATCGTGGGTTATTCCGACCAAGGTCCGTTCGTGACCGAGAACATATCGCCCGAGCTTGCCTTCTACCTGGACAAGATCATAGAAGCGCGTACCAGCCGTGCCGCAGTTTTAGAAGATTGCACCTCCGAGGAATGGCGAAGCGTGGCCACCACGGGCAAGTTGCTCGCACGCAACGGAGGCCGTAGCGTCGACTACATCTGCCAGACCAAGTGGAACCAAGACTCTCCTTATAACCTTTACGCCCCTGAAGCCAGCGGCGGCCCCGGCGGCAGATGTTATGCCGGCTGCGTCGCCACGGCCATGAGCCAGGTGATGAAGCGCTGGGATTATCCCGAGCACGGCACTGGCTCGCACACCTACAACTCAGGCGGCTGGTTTGGCCCTTACTACCCCAACCTCAGCGCCAACTTCGGCGCCACCTATTACGATTGGAGCAACATGCCCTACAAAATTACAGGTGCTTCGCCCCAAGAGCAAATCGAGGCCATCGCCACGCTGATGTACCACTGCGGTGTGTCGGTCAACATGGGCTTCGCCTCCGACGGCAGCGGTGCAAACTCAGAAGACGTGCCGGATGCCATCAAAACCTATTTCTCCTATTCGAATGAAGCCAAAATCAGATACAGGGACAACTACTCGTTGAGCCAATGGAAGAACCTGCTTAAGGAGCAGTTCAACCTCGGCTGGCCCGTCTACTACGCCGGCCATAGCGACGAAGGCGGACATGCCTTCGTGTGCGACGGCTACGATGATGACGACCTCTTCCACTATAACTGGGGTTGGGGCGGCACCAACGACGGCTGGTTTGTCATTGACGAAATCGACTACTCCAGTTGGGCAAGCGCCGTCATCAACTTCGTGCCTACCAACGTATACAACTACATGGCCATGGCACCCACCAACCTCTCCGCGGTGCCCAGTGGCGACTTCGACTATGCCGCCACTTTGCATTGGACCAACCCTTCCAAGAACGTCCACAACAACAACCTGTCGTCCATCGACCAGATGGTGATCACCCGCAACGGTGAGATCATCCACACCATCAACAACCCAACGCCGGGTGCCAGCATGACGTACACCGACTACTACATGTCCGCCGTCGTCGACTACGGCGTGTATGCCGTCTCCCACGACGCCCAAGGCTTGGAAGCCGTTGTTACCGACGTATTCCTTGGTCCTTCGTGCGACTGGACTGTAACGATGACTTCTGGTAGTGCCTCGGGATGGAACGGAGGTTCCCTCTCCTTCGTCAACACCGAAGGCTCTGAGCTGGCACAAGTCACGCTTACTTCGGCCAGCGACACCAAAACCATCCGTATGCCTTACGGCCATGTCGACATCCGCTGGATCAAGCCCTCGCAAAACATCGAACAGATGAGTTTCGTCATCAAGAACTCGTCCAGCCATGTAAAAGTCTCCTTCAATGGTGGCTCCACCGACATCACGCAAGGCATGTTCTTCATTGCCAACAACACCTGCGAAAAAGCTGAAGTCGACCTCACTGGTCCCGAGAACCTGCAGGTCTCACAATCGGGCAGCAATGTCACGCTCTCGTGGGATGCCTATTATGGCAGCGAGATCATGCATTACCAGATCTACCGCGACAACCTGCTGTTTGCCATCACCAACAACACGAGTTACACTTATACGGAGACCGAAGAGACCTTACATACTTATTATGTGGTCGCCTTCACTGAAGACGGCGAAAGCCATCCGTCCAACATCTGCAACCTGCAGCCCGAAGCGCCTTGCCTCGGTCCCACCAACCTCCGCTATGAGATGACCTCTCCCTCGAAAGTCAAGATCTCGTGGGATGCACCGCAAGCCGAAGGTGTGGCAGGCTACATGGTGTACCGCCGTGCCAAGGGCGAGGAGTTCAAGCGCATCAAGCTACTCAGCGCCACCTCGTTCACCGACAACCTCACCAGCAAGACCGACGAACGCTACGAATACATTGTGTGCGCTTCTTATACCGGAGACCACTGCCAATCGGCCTATGCCACGTCGGCAGCCAACCCCGAACTCTGTTTCATCGAGGTTAACAAGACCATCATCCCCAAGAACCTGTCGTTCCTCATCCATGACGGTCATATCGTCCTGCAGTGGAAGGAAGCCTCCATGGCACAGTCTTATAATATCTACCGCAACAGCGAGCTCATCGCCCGCAACGTTACGGAGAACAGTTTCGTCGACTTTGACGCCAACGCAAGCAACACCTTCCATTACTATGTGACAGGCTGCACCGACTTCATCGAGTCAAGTCCGTCGAACGAGGTGTATATCGACTGGACCGTCGGCCTTGAAGAACAACAGCTTGAGGCCAAGCTCTACCCCAATCCCACCGATGGCAAGGTGTACATCGAAGCAGAAGGCCTTCGCCAGGTGCGCGTCTTCAACCTGATGGGACAGGAGGTGATGCGTCAAGCCGTTGAAGGCGGCAGCTTCGTCCTCGACCTCTCGTCGCAACCCCAAGGCTGCTATTTCATCGAGACCACGACAGAACAAAACAGCACGATAACGAAAATCATGAAGTATTAATCGCAACCCCAATATGAAGAAGTTTTTGAGTATGGCAGCCGTTGCGCTGCTGTTGGGCATGGGCACCACCCTCGTCGCCCAAGAAGCCGAAAAAGAAGAACCCGTCTATCAGATCACTGAGACCGTCAACGTGAAGCACACGCCCGTCGACAACCAAGGCAACTCAGGCACCTGCTGGTGCTTTGCCGGTGTCGGCTTCGTTGAGGCGGAGATCCTGCGCATCTACGGCAAGGAGTTCAACCTCTCGGAGATGTTCGTCGTCCGCAATGCCTGGACGGAGAAGGTGGCGAAGTTCATCAACATGCATGGCAACAACACCCTCGGCCAGGGTGGCGAGGTGTGCGATGTGCTTTACATGATTGACAAATACGGTATGATGCCTGAAGCCGACTACAGCGGCAAGGTTATCGGAGAAGACCGCCACGTGCACGCTGAGATGAACGAAGTTATCAGTTCGGTGGCCCGCGCCATCATCAAGAATGGCAACAAGAAAATCTCGCCCGCCGGACCCAAGGCGGTGCAAGGCGTTTTGGATGCCTATCTCGGCGATGTGCCGGAGGAGTTCACGGTAGACGGCAAGAAATACACACCTAAGTCGTTTGCTGAACAATATCGCATCGACCCTGCCAATTATGTTGAAATTTGCTCTTTCACCTCTAAGGAATACAACAGGACGTGCATGGTCGAAGTCCCCGACAACTGGACTTGGACCCCTGCCTACAACATGCCGCTCGACAAGCTGATGGAGGCCGTCGACTATGCCCTGGAGCATGGCTACACCCTCGGTTGGGCGCAGGATGTCACCAACAAAGGCTTCTCAGGAAAGCATGGTCTAGGCATCGTCCCCGAAGACCCCGAAAACGAGAAGCTTTGGGAAGAAATCGTTGCCGAGAAGAAGATAACGGATGAAGACCATCAAAAAGCCTATGACAACTGGGACGCTGGCGACGACCACAGCATGCTCGTCGTGGGTATCGCCAAGGACCAGAACGGCACCAAATACTACAAGATCAAGAACTCATGGGGCGACAGAGGCCCCTACCATGGCTATTGGTACTGCTCTGAACAATACCTGCGCCAAAACACCATCTTCTTCACCCTTCACAAAGACGCCCTCTCCAAAGAGATGAAAAGGAATCTTGGACTATAAATTCTCAATTGTCAACTATCAATTATCAATTTAAATCATAACATTATGAAATTCAAACACCTCCTCACCGCAGCCGCCATGATGCTCTGCATCGGCGCCATTGCACAACCTCAACCCCCGATGCCGAAACCCGATGAAAAAGAAGGCGAAGGCTTCAAATTCGACACCATCAAGGTTTTGCCTGTCACCTCAGTGAAAGACCAGAACCAAGCCGGCACCTGCTGGTGCTACAGCTCCTTGGCTTTCTTCGAGGCCGAACTGCTCCGCATGGGCAAGCCCGAGTATGACTTTTCAGAGATGTACATCGTCTACAAGACCTATTTGGACCGTGCCGAGGCCGCCATCCGCACCCATGGTGACGTGTCGTTCTCGCAAGGCGGTTCCTTCGGCGACGTGCTGTATGCTATCAAGCACTACGGCCTCGTCCCCGACGAGCTGATGCCTGCCGGCGCCATGCACGGCGACTCACTGTCGAACTTCACCGAGCTCTCCGCCGTCACCGACCCCTTCGTGGAAGGTGTCGTCAAGAGCCGCAAGATCCAGATGGACAAGGACGGCAACCCGTTGTGGAAGAAAGCCCTCGCCGGCATCTATGACGCCTACCTTGGCGTGCCTCCGACCGAGTTTACCTACAAAGGCAAGAAATACACGCCCATGAGCTTCGCCGAATCGACGGGCCTCAACATGGACGACTACATCAACCTCACCTCGTTCACGCACCATCCTTTCTATGAGCCTTTCGTCATCGAGGTGCAGGACAACTGGCGCTGGGGCCAGGCCTGGAACCTCCCCATCGACGAGTTCATGCAGGTGATGGACAACGCCATCGACAAGGGTTACCCGATTGCTTGGGGTAGCGATGTCAGCGAAAGCGGCTGGCTCCGTGGCCCCATGGCTGGCATCGCCGTGCTGCCCGACCTCGAAGCCAAGAGCAAGGACCTGCAAGGTAGCGACATGGCCCACTGGCTGGGCATGAGCGCCGCCGACCGTAAGAAAGAAGCCATGAACCAACCCACCCCGCAGAAGTGGGTCACGCAGAAAGAACGTCAAATCGCCTATGACAACTATGAGACAGGCGACGACCACGGCATGCTCATCTACGGCACCGCCAAGGACCAACTCGGCAACGAGTACTTCATCGTGAAGAACAGTTGGGGCGACGCTGGCCAGTACAACGGCATCTGGTTCGTCAGCAAAGCCTTCGTGCGCTACAAGACTTTGAACATCGTGGTACACAAGGACGCCCTGCCGAAGGACATTGCCAAGAAGATCGGTATCAAATAAAGTGCTTTCAGCAAGCCTCTACAATTAAGGGAAGGTCGAAAGGCTTTCCCTTAATTGCAATTAAAAACAATACTAATCAACAACTTATGAAAAAACGCCTTTTAGTTATCGGATTGCTGGCTTTCGCGGTTTCCTGCGTTTCGCAAAATCCACAAAACAACAACGAAATGAATACAGAACGCCTTACTTACTTCAGCTTTGACCATCACAATACAATGGCGCGTTTCAATGGAGAGAAATACCAAGTTTCCACCATGAAAGACGGCCGAATTCATATCATCATCGATGAGGGCTTCCCAAAAGAGAAGGACTTCATCGTCGATGACACCGCCATTTTCGATGAACTGACCGCCATCGTCAAAGAGTTCAAGATGGACAAATACAAAGACAACTACCTGCCCGTGATGCGCATTTTTGATGGTGATTCGTGGTCGCTGTATTACAAATATGACTCGGGCCGCAGCAATAGTTCAGGCGGCTATATGGATTGGCCTAGCAACTATCATGAGGCACGTCAGGCTATCAGCGAATATTTTCAGAAATGGCGGGAATATGCGATTGAGGCCAAAAGAATCGACTTCTTCCGGTACACCAGCAAGAACAACCAAGACTGCGACATTGAGTATCGCCTTGAACGCGGAGAAGAGGAGGCCACATTGTATATTCGCAACGCGGATTACAATATCGACCAACAACTTTCCGTCAGCAACGACTATCTGGAGGAACTTCAAGAACTCGTCAACGTATATGGCCTAAAGGACGATATCAGCCGCACCACCGACGACGACAGTATGACAAATTATAGTTATCTCGTCAACTATAGCAATGGTGACTCGATTGACATTAAAGGTTATTATACTACGTTCATCAGCGGTACGGGATGTGCTTTCGAAGGTTTCTTCGAGCGTTGGCTGCCTAAAAAAGAATAATTGGTTCAGCGTTTCATCGGCTCGAAGCCTTTCCCATAAGCCCCCATCACGGTATTCATCGTCATGAAAGCCTTGGGGTCTTCTTCCTTCACGATACGCAGGATCATCTGCGACTCGCGTTTGTGGGCCACCACCATGAGGATGGGGCCTTCGCGTTTGGTATACCAACCCGTTCCGTTGACCATGGTCACGCCACGTTTCATCTCGTTGGCGATACGGTCGGCCACCTTTTCAGGCTCGGAAGTGAAGATAAAGGCCTGCACCGACTGTTTGTTACCCGTGAGCACAAGGTCGATGCAATAGCTGCACACACCCATCACCACGAAGCCGTAGATGATGGCTTGTATCTTGTCATCTTCGATGACGAAATAAGAGCAAGAGATGATGACGATATCGATAAGCAGGATAACGCGACCCTGAGAGATGTTGCGGTATTTACAAATCATCATCGCGACGATGTCGGTGCCACCCGTGCTGCCACCCTGCGTGAACGCCACACCGATGGCCAGGCCTGCCAAGCCACCACCGAGGATGGCTGCCAGAATCTTTTCCTCCACAAAAGGCTTAAGTTCACCAGCCAACATCGGGTCGGTAATCCACCGCTGAAGTAATAAGAAAAACAATGATGACACAACGATGGAATACACCGTCTTGATACCGAAGGAAGGGCCAAGCACCTTCAACGAAATCAGCACCAGGATGCCATTGATGACAAACACCGAGATACCTGTCGGAATGCCCGTGGCATAGAAAACCAAGGTGGCGATACCGCTGACGCCCCCGCCCAACACATGGTTAGGGATAAGGAAGGCGGTCCAGCCGAAAGCCATCACAAACAAAGCCAGGGTGATGATGACATAATGCTTCACCTCTTCTAAAACATGTTTTTTGTCTGCTTTCATAATCAAATGATTTAATGCGGCAAAAGTAGGTATTATTTAGAGAAAAACAAAAAAAGCCTCTCAAACGAAGAGGCTTTTCGTTGTACCCGAGGCCGGGCTCGAACCGGCACGCCTTTAAAGGGCAAGGGATTTTAAGTCCCTCGTGTCTACCAATTCCACCACTCAGGCACTTACACAAAAAATCCCGATTTCACTCGGGACCTTGTGGAGCGGAAAACGAGACTCGAACTCGCGACCCCGACCTTGGCAAGGTCGTGCTCTACCAACTGAGCTATTTCCGCTTCGCTTCGCGAATCGGGGTTTCTGTCGCGACTCGGCATAATCAAACTTAGTTTGCTTCTGCTCTCGCTGCTCCAGAAACACCGCCTGGCTTTGAGCGGAAAACGAGACTCGAACTCGCGACCCCGACCTTGGCAAGGTCGTGCTCTACCAACTGAGCTATTTCCGCTTCGCTTTGCAAATCGGGAACCTTGTCATTGATTAAGGTTTCCGCTTTTGCGTTTTGCGGCTGCAAAAATACAACTTTTTTCTTTGCCGCAAACAATTAATGGAAAAAATTTTTCTATCGATTCAGTAACTTCTTGATTTCGTTTAACTTCATCAAGGCCTCGACAGGGGTCAAAGTGTCGATATTGGTATTGAGGATGTCCTCTTTGATTTGCAGCAGCAAGGGATCGTCCAACTGGATGAAACTCAGCTGCATGGCATCGTCATGAGGCTTGGCGGCGGCTTTTTCGACGTCCTCGCTGGTATGTGACTTCTCCAACACGCTGAGCAAAGCCGTGGCGCGTTCGATGACCTTGCGTGGCATGCCTGCCATCTCGGCCACATGGATACCGAAGCTGTGGGCGCTACCACCACGTTTCAACTTGCGCAGAAACACCACCTTGTTGCCGACTTCCTTCACCGAAACATGGTAGTTCTTGATGCGGGCAAAGGAGTCCTCCATCTCGTTCAGTTCGTGGTAGTGCGTGGCAAACATCACCTTGGCGCGACTGACGGGGTGTTCGTGCAAGAACTCGGTGATGGCCCAGGCAATGCTGATGCCGTCGTAGGTACTGGTGCCACGCCCGATTTCGTCAAGTAGGACAAGGCTCCGCGACGACACATTGTTCAAGATGCTCGCCGTCTCGTTCATCTCCACCATGAAAGTGGATTCACCTGACGAGATGTTATCAGATGCGCCTACGCGGGTGAAAATCTTATCCACCAGACCAATCCTCGCCGAAGCCGCAGGCACGAAACAGCCCATCTGCGCCATCAGCACAATCAAGGCCGTCTGACGCAACAAGGCCGACTTACCCGACATGTTGGGACCCGTGATGATGATGATCTGTTGTTTGTCGCGGTCGAGGTAGACGTCGTTAGCGATGTAGCTCTCCCCTACGGGCATCATCTGCTCGATGACAGGATGGCGGCCTTCCTTGATATCAAGGACATACGAATCGTCGATGACAGGCTGCACATAGTTGTTTTTCAAGGAGATGTCGGCGAAACTCACCAAACAGTCGATGCGAGCCACGATGGAGGCATCCACCTGGATGGGTTCCACAAACTCGGTCACAGCGGTGACCAGCTCATTATATAGTCTTTGCTCGATGATGCTAATCTTCTCCTCGGCACCAAGAATCTTCTGTTCGTATTCCTTCAGCTCCTCGGTGATGTAACGCTCGGCGTTGGTCAGGGTTTGCTTGCGGATCCACTCGGCCGGCACTTTGTCTTTATGCGCGTTGGTGACTTCGAGGTAATAACCGAACACATTATTATAGCCCACCTTCAGCGAGCTGATGCCCGTGGCTTCCATCTCACGACGTTGAATGCCCATCAGGTATTCCTTGCCCGAGCGCGACAGATTGCGGAGATCGTCCAACTCGGGGTCGACACCATCGGCGATGTAGTTGCCTTTGGAGAGCAGTGCCGGTGCATCAGGGTTCAAGTCCTTTTTGATGCGCTCACGGATGGAGACACAGGGGTTGAACTGCTCAGCAAAACGCAACAAAGCAGGGTGTTGGCTCTCTTCGCATGCCGCCTTCAAGATTTCAATCTGGTCCAAGGCACGACCCACTTGAAGCAGTTCCCTTGGGTTGACTCTCGAAAGCGACACTTTCGAAATCAGTCGCTCCAAGTCGCCCACTTGCCGCACGGCATCTTGGAACTTCTGTATTTGTTCGCGGTGTTCCACGAAATAGCGCACCACCTCGTAGCGTGCTTCAATCTGTTCCTTGTTTTTCAGCGGCAGGCTCAGCCAGCGGCGCATCAGACGGCCGCCCATGGGCGACACGGTCTTGTCGATGACGTCGATCAAGGTCTTGGCATTGAGGTTGGAAGTGTGCAGCAGCTCCAAGTTGCGGATGGTGAACTTGTCGAGCCACACATACTGGCCTTGGTCGATGCGCGAGAGGGAAGTGATATGGTTCAGCTTGTCGTGCTGTGTCTCAATCAGATAATGGATGGCAGCGCCTGCCGCTACGATACCTTTCGGGAAGTCGTCGACACCGAAGCCCTTTAGCGACACCGTATGGAAGTGCTTGTTGAGGATCTCGTTGGCGTAGTCGTCGGTGAACACCCAGTCGTCGAACACGGTGAGGTAATACTTCGCGCTGAACAGATCGACGAAGTCCTTGCGTTTGTTGCGTTGCACCAGTATCTCGGAGGGATTGAAGCTCTGCAACAGCTTGTCGATGTATTCGTTGGTGCCCTGTGTGAGGAGGAACTCGCCCGTCGAGACATCCAGAAAAGCGACGCCTGAAATCTCTTTCTCAAGATGGACAGAAGCCAGAAAGTTGTTCTCTTTCTGTTCCAGCACATTGTCGTTATAGGTCACGCCTGGCGTTACCAGCTCCACAATGCCGCGCTTCACCAGTTTCTTCGCCAACTTGGGGTCTTCCAGCTGTTCACACACAGCCACTTTCAGTCCCGCACGAACCAACTTGGGCAGATAAGTATCCAAGGCATGATGCGGGAATCCAGCCAATTCGATGTCGGCAGAGGCGCCGTTGGAGCGTTTGGTGAGCACGATGCCAAGAATCTTGGAGGACCTCACCGCATCCTCGCCATAGGTCTCGTAGAAGTCGCCCACGCGGAAGAGCAGCATGGCATCAGGGTATTTCGCCTTAAAGGAGAAATACTGTTTCATCAACGGGGTTTCAGTCGCTTTGTCTGCCATAAGAAAATCGGAATTGAGGGGTCAAAATTACAAAAAATATCCGCATCAGCGCCAGACGCAATCTCTTTTTTTGCTTATTTTGCCGCCCAAACGAGAAAACATGCGCAAACTCAGTATGGATGAGCTGCACCGCCTCAGCAAGGAAGACTTTGAGCAGGCCGACAAGCTCCCTATTATTATAGTATTAGACAACATCCGTTCGTTGAGCAACGTCGGGGCTTTCTTCCGCACCGCCGACGCTTTCCGCATCAGGGAGTTGTTTTTGTGCGGCATCACGGCCTGTCCACCCCACCGCGAAATTCACAAGACCGCCTTGGGCGCCGACGAAACGGTGAAATGGCGTTATTTTGAGACCACTGAGGCCGCGTGTCAAACCTTGAAGGCTGAAGGCCACAGAGTTTTCGCCATCGAACAGGTGGAAGACAGCGTGCCGTTGCAGAATTTCAACTTCGAACCAAAAACCGCCTACATCTTGGGCAACGAGGTGGAAGGCGTGAGTGAAGAAGCCTTACCCTTTTGCGACGGCGCCATTGAGTTGCCACAGGAGGGCACAAAGCACTCTTTGAATGTGTCGGTTTGTGCCGGAATTGTCATGTGGAAGGCATTTGAAATGCTGAGTTTGGGGATAAAATAAGGGCTTTTTGAAGGTTTTTTGGCAAAAAACAGCGAAAAAATGCATTTTTTTTCAACAATTTGTGTTGACAATTGAAATATTTCCTATTTTTGTCGCTAATTAGAATAAATAGGAATAGAATAAAGTTCAGAAAACAACAATAACTAATCAAATTACAAACCTAACACAATTACATTATGAAGAAACATTTGACTATCTCAAAGCTCATGATGCTTATCGTCATGGCTATCCTTCCCTTCAGCATGTATGCACAGGAGGAAGGCAAGAAAGAAGGCAAAAAGCAATCCAAGCCTACCGAAAGGTATTGGTACATCCAGGCTGACGGAGGTCTCTCCATCAACCATGGTGACCTTGCTAGCTACAACGGTGGCATTTGGGACGATTGGAGCCACTTCACGAACATGGCTTTCAAGAACTTCCCCAATAGCTGGAATGCCCATCTCGGTTTCGGTTACCAATTCAGCAAAGTCGTTGGCTTTAACATCAAGGGCGGCTATGGTCGCATCAATGGCCACAAGCATTTAGACAAGCAAGGCAACCTTCAGTACCTCTATTTGCTTGACCTCGATGGAAATGCAATCATTGCAGATCAAGATCATCCTTTCTATAGCACAGAGCATGATCTCGGTCTTGAAATGACCGATTTCATTGAAGCCAACTTCAACTTCACCTTCAACCTCTTCAACATGTTCAACTACAACCCGAGAAGAGTCTTCAACCTCATCCCCCACATTGGTATCGGTGGTATGTACTACAAGGCTGGTCAGGTGAATAGAATGAACTACGACCCGGAAAACTCTGGCGAGGAAGAAGTATTGTCCACTGCTGCCGAAGCAAGAGAGAAGCGTCAACTCCATTTCAATGTTCCCGTTGGTATGGAAGTTAACTTCAACATCACTCCCAAGTTCGACCTGTTCTTGGACTACACCTACACTTTCACTGGCACCGACAATCTTGACCAAGTGTGCAAGTACAACGAAAGCGGCCATGTCATCAATGACAAGGATATGTACAGCCAGGTCAACCTCGGTCTGCGCTACAAATTCAACAATCCTTGCGACATCGAAAAGATGGCCCGCGAGTCGAAGAAGATCACCTACCGTGTGAATCCTGACCCGCTGGTTGAAGGCGAAGACGGCAAGGTTTGCTTCGATGTCATCGTCTCCATCCCCGGTGAATACTTCGAGAAGAAGGCTGTCATGAACCTGAAGCCATACATTGCTTACAACGGTGGCCAAATCGACCTTGATCCCATCACCTTCGTTGGTGAAAAGGTCAAGGGCGAAGGCGACTTCCGCGTCAACTACAAAGAAGGCGGCGAGTTCACCAAGCACTACTGCAAGGACTATGTGCCTGAGATGGAAAACAGCCAACTCATGGGCGACCCGATGTTCTATGTCTACGACGGCACCATCTATCCCACCCAGGAAGAAATCGTGAACAACACCTACTTCACTCAGGGTGCTACTGAGAAGCTGGCTGACGGCGTCATCCCGCAGAAGAAGGAAGAATGGATCGAAGAGACCGTGTACGACACCACTTATGCTGACAATTATGTTGCCAAGTGCACCTTCTTCTTCAACAAGAACAAGTACAGCATCACCGACAGAAGAAAGATCAACAACGAAGCCGATGCTGCTTTCAACGAGCTGCTGAAGGCCGGTGTGACCAATTTCGTCGTCGAAGCTTGGGCTTCACCTGAAGGTGAAGAAGGCCTCAACAACGAACTGTCCAACAACCGTTACAATGCCGCTCAGAAACAGCTGACCAAGCTCGCCAAGAAGGCTGAGGTTGAGATTTCCGGTAAGGGCAATGGTCCCGACTGGAACAAATTCATGGAACTCGTCGCAGCCTCCGACCTGAAGGACAAGGATGCTATCTTGAGCAACATCAGAAACTCCAGCAACAAGCAGCAGACCATCCGCGAGATGTGCGACATCTATCCGCAACTCGAAAAGGATATTCTCCCGCAGATTCGTCGTGCTGAAGTGATGGTGAAAGAACCTAAGATGGTTGTCACCCCGAGAACCATCAGAGTGAAGAAGCAGTAATGATTCTTTCACGAAGCAAAAAAGCCGCTCAATCGAGCGGCTTTTTTTGTTGTCCAATGCCAAAAAAAGAAATCACAAGGCCACCCGATGCAGCCCGATCTCGTAAGGTTGGTCAATCACCTCGATGATGCGCTGGTAGTCCTTTTCGTTGGCCACGAAATCGAGATGGGTAGTGTCGAGTAAAAGAATCCTCATGTTGCCCTGCTGCTGGTTAAGGAAGTTCATATACCCCTGTTGGATGTCGGCCAGATAGTCGTCGCTGATTTCCTGCTCGTAGCTGCGCCCACGCTTGTGGATGTTGGCTTGCAGGCGCTCAATGTCGGCATAGAGATACACCAACAGTTCGGGTTTCGGCATGTCGGAAAAGATGATGTTGAAGAAACGCGAGAACAGCTGGTACTCGTCTTCCTGCAGGTTGTTGCGTGAGAATATCAACGACTTGGCCACATAATAGTCCGAGATGATGAAGTCGTGGAACAGGTCGAGCACGCCCAACTTGTCCTTCAATTGCTGGAAACGCAACGCCAAGAAAGTCATCTCTAACTGAAAAGAATACTTTTCTGGTTCCTTGTAGAACTTGGGGAGAAACGGATTCTTGTCGCCCTCAAACTCCTCCAACACTAGCTTTCCGTTGAAGTCGTCGGCGATACGGGTGGCCAAAGTCGTCTTGCCCGCCCCGATGGTTCCTTCTATGGCGATATAATTGTACTGCATAATCAATCGGTTTTTCTGACTACCGAGACATCGGGGCAACGCCTCAACAACTCGGCTTGGGTAAGGTTAAATGCCGGATGCACGAACTGAGGCACCAGTTCGCACAAAGGCAACAAGGCAAAACGACGCAGGTGCAGCCTTGGATGCGGGATGGTCAGGTTGTCGGTCAGCACGATGTGGGAACCGAAATACAGAATGTCCAAATCCACAGTTCGCGAACTATAGCCTTCTACCTCGGGATGGCGCACACGTCCCAACTCTGCTTCGATGCCAAGCAATTGCTGCATCATGGCTTCAGGTTCAAGTTCCGTCTCGACGATGATGAGTCGGTTCAGGAACCACTCCTTCGCCTCAAAGCCCCATGGCTCCGACTCATAGGCTGCCGAAGTCTTGACGACACGGCCACACCTATTATTAATATATAGGCAGGCCTGCGCAAAGATTTCGTCTTTGTCGCCCATGTTCGACCCAAAGAGAATGTAACATTTTTCCATCGTCGAGATTTTCTGCAAAGGTAAGTTTTTTTTATGTACTTTTGCGGTCTAAACACACAAAAACACAACATCATGAAATTCGGAAAAATCCTATTGGCTGCCTTCTTAGGCACCTTGATTGCATTGGTAATCAACTTCTTCATCAAAGTCGGCGTGGTTTCCTCCATGATTTCCAGCTTCTCGAAGTCGGACTCTGAGACCACAACCACCGTGAAGCCCAACTCGGTGCTTTACATGAAGCTCGACTATGAAATACCGGACCGCAGCATTGACGACCCCTTCGGTGGTCTCGACTTCAGCTCGATGGAATCAAAAGACGCCACGGGCATGACCGACATCCTGCATAACATCGACCATGCCAAGAACGACCCCAACATCAAGGGCATCTACATGGAACTGAGCAGCATCCCGACCTCTACCGCCACCTTGCAGGAGATCCGTGACAAGCTCATCGAATTCAAGGAGTCGGGCAAGTTTATCGTTACCTACGGCGAGAGTTACAGCCAAAGCGCCTACTATATGGCCTCTGTCGCCGACAAGATCATCCTGAATCCTGAAGGCGCCCTCGACCTGCACGGCATGGCCTCGCAGATCATGTTCTACAAGCATCTGCTTGAAAAACTCGACGTCGAGATGCAGATTGTTCGTGGTCCCAACAACCGCTTCAAGAGCGCCGTGGAGCCTTACTTCCTCGACAAGATGAGCGAAGCCAACCGCGAGCAGATGGACAAGCTGCTGGGCACCGTGTGGGGACAGATCCTCCAAGCCATCAGCGAGAGCCGCAATATCAGCGTGGAGCAACTCAACCAGATTGCCGACAACCTGGAGACCATTTTCGATGCACAGAAGGCCCTGGACTATGGTTTGGTTGACAACCTCTACTACAAAGACCAGGTGCTTGACGAGCTGAAAGGCCTCACCGGCAGCAACAAGGACATCAACGCCATCGGCAATGCCAGCTATGCCAAGACGTACAAAGACAAGAGCACGAGCAAGAACGAAGTGGCCGTCATCTACGCCATGGGCCAGATCTATGACGGCAAGGGCAACGAAGACCAGGGCATCTACTCCGAGAACCTCAGCAAGACCATCCGCAAGGCCCGCGAGGACGAGAACGTGAAGGCCGTCGTGCTGCGCGTCAACTCACCTGGTGGCAGCGCCGTGGCTTCGGCCATCATCGGTCGTGAGCTCGACCTCACCAAGGAGGTGAAACCCGTCATCGTCTCGATGGGCAACTACGCTGCTTCGGGCGGTTACTGGATCTCGGCCAAGGCCGACTACATCTTCGCCGACCCCACCACCCTCACAGGTAGCATCGGCGTGTTTGGCACCTTCCCCAACATGCAGGGCTTCTTGAACGACAAGATCGGTCTGACCTTCGACGTAGCCAAGACCAACGAAAACGCCGACTTCGGCAGCGTCACCCAGCCGCTCACCGAGTTCCAGTACAAGAAACTGCAAGACATGGTGGTGAAGACCTATGACGACTTCACTGGTCGTGTCGCTGAAGGCCGTGGCCTGCGTCAGACCTACGTCGACAGCATCGGTCAGGGTCGTGTGTGGGCTGGTGCCGACGCCATCGGATTGGGTCTCGTCGACCAGCTCGGCGACATGGAAGACGCCATCGCCTATGCCGCACAAAAGGCTGAACTCGGCGATGACTTCAAGGTGACTGAATGGCCCAAGCAGAAGGACTTTTTCACCCGTTTGATGGAGTCGATGAACGACAAGGGCACCGACAAACTCGACGCTGCCATGAAGCACAAGCTCGGCCTGTACTACGACTACTTCCAAGGCTTGGAGAACCTGCAAAAGAACACGGGCATCCAAGCACGCATGCCTTTCGATATGATTATCGAATAATCAAGAAAACAATGGAATAAAAAACGGGGCTTAGGCCCCGTTTTTTATTTGTCGTATTCTGCCATCACCTCTTCCCGTTCCATCTGCTTCTCTCCCCAGTCGTCCATGAGGGCTTGAAGTTCCTCTTTCTTCTTGCCGTAGGCCCAATACCAGTCGTTATCAACCTTGATGTCGGGGTGTTGGTCGGGGTTGGCCATGATGGCGTCTTGCTCGGCCAGTTCGGCTTCCAGTTTACCGATAGCTTCTTCCAGACGTTGTATCTCCTTGTCGACTTTGCGCAACTTGGCGTCGATTTGCTTCTTGCGCTCGTAGTTGATTTTGTTTTGTGAGACGGGTTCGGCGACTACTTTCTGAGGCTGTTGCTTGGCGGCGATTTCCAACTCTTTCAAGTGGTTAAAGTTCTTCTGTTCCAAGAAGTCGTAGATGTCGCCGACGTATTCTTTGATGTTGGGCTTGCGGAACTCGTAGACCTTGTTGGTCAAGCCTTGCAGGAAGTCGCGGTCGTGGGAGACGATGATTAACGTTCCGTCGTATTGAATTAATGCATTCTTCAGGATGTCCTTCGAGAGCATGTCCAGGTGGTTGGTGGGCTCGTCGAGGACCAAGAGGTTGGTCGGGAAAAGCAGCATCTTGGCCAAGGACAAACGGGCTTTTTCGCCTCCTGAGAGTACCTTTACCTTTTTGTCGATGTCATCGCCACGGAAGAGGAAAGAGCCTAACAGGGCCTTCACTTTGAGGCGCATGTCGCCCATGGCCACATCGTCCAAGGTCTCGAAGACGGTCTTGTTCATGTCGAGCATGTCCTGCTGGTTTTGGGCGTAATAACCAATCTTGACCTCATGGCCCAGCTTCACCTCGCCTTCATGGTCGAGCACGCCACAGATGATTTTCGACAGCGTGGACTTGCCCTCGCCGTTGCGTCCCACAAAGGCAATCTTCTCCCCCCTCGGGATTAGCAGATTGATGTCGTTGAGGATAACCAGGTCGCCGTAGGACTTGCCCACATGGTTGAGTTCCAGCGTCACCTTGCCGGAATGTGGCGCAGGCGGGAACTTGAAGTGAATGGCCGTGCTGTCGATGTCGTCAATCACGATCTCATCCATCTTCTCGAGCAGCTTCACGCGGCTCTGCACCTGCTTGGCCTTGGTGGCCTTATATCGGAAACGCTCAATGAATGCCTCGATGTTCTTGATCTCGCGCTGCTGGTTCTCGTAGGCCGAGCGCTGCATGTCGACACGCTCCTCACGCAGGCCGACATACTCGGAATACGGCACCTTGTAGTCATAGATTTTGCCGTTGCTGATCTCCACCGTGCGGATGGTGATGTTATCCAGGAAGGCGCGGTCGTGCGAGACCATCAGGATGGCGCCATAGTAGGCCTTCAGGAAGCCTTCGAGCCATTGGATGGACTCGATGTCGAGGTGGTTGGTAGGCTCATCGAGGAGGAGGAGGTTGGGCTTCTTTAGCAGGATCTTGGCCAGCTCCACGCGCATCTGCCAGCCGTTGCTGAACTCGCGCATGGGGCGCAGCATGTCGTCGTGGCCGAAGCCCAGGCCGACCAGAATCCTCTCCGCCTCACCTTCGATGCTGTTGCCACCGAGCAAGGCCAAGCGGTCGTTGAGGTTGTTCAGCTTAACAATGAGTTTCTCGTATTGCGGGCTTTCGTAGTCGGTGCGTTCGGCCAGTTCCTGTTGCAGGTGTTCCGAGTCGCGTTCCAGCTGATGGTATTCGTCGAAGGCGGAAAGTGCCTCGTCCAAAACGGTCTTCGTGCTGTTGACGTTCTTCTCCTGCGGCAGATAGCCGATGGTCACGCCTTGAGGGATGATGACATCGCCCTTGGAGGGCTGTTCCAACCCACAGATGAGCTTCAGCAGCGTGGTCTTGCCCGCGCCGTTTTTGCCCACCAAGCCGATGCGGTCCTTCTCGCGAATCAAGAAGGAGATGTCGGTGAAGAGGTCCTCACCAGTGAAGTGCATGCTCAGATTTTGGATTGAAATCATCTGTTACCGTTTTGAGCGGCAAAGATAGTGTTTTTATGGCAATGCTCAACGGGAAAGCACAAAACGCCGGGACACCACGCCAGCTTGCAAGTTGACCTTCACCCAATACAACCCATTCCCAAAGCTCGTCAAATCCAGCTGCAATTGGTCAGCGCATGTCTCTTTGCTAATCAAGACCTGTCCCAATGCATTGTAAACCACTACCTTCTGCATGCCTTCCTGCTCGATGGTGATTTGGCCGTTGGAAGGATTGGGATAGAGCTTCAGCGAAGCCTCTGCCCTTTCCTCCGTCGACCAGTTGTCGTCGACATAGACATATTGCGTTTCGGGGTCGTACAAGGCCGTGGCGAAGTCCGACTCACAGGTCTCGCCGTCGTCGGAGAGATACACGGCGGTGAGGCGATAATAGAACGCACTATGGTAATCGTCAACGAGCACATCACGGTATTGGTAGAAGTCCTGGCCATCGACGGCTGGGATGCTGGCCACTTGCTCGTACTCCATGGGGTCGTACCCACGATAGAGGTTGTAATGCTGCAAGGCATAAAGCTCTGCATCCAAGGGCTGCATCTTTCCCGAGCGGTTGGAGACGAAGGCACGCAGCATCCAAGTGTAATTCATGTTAAACACGGCCAAGTCGAGCCAATGCTCACCATCGAGCGAGACCCAGCGCCCGTTGGGGTTGCCCATGTCCTGGCAGGCGGCGGCGGGACGACTCAGTCCCTGCTGTCCCACCACAATCCACAGCGGCTCGTCTTGTGGGATTTCAACTGCCGAATTAATGATTTCCTCGTGCCAGTCATGAGCATTGCTCAAGGTCATGTTTTGCGACCATATCAAGGTGCGCGGCGCCGTTTCGCCACCCACATAAACCCAGAGCTGATAGGTGCCCGCTCCCACGTCGAAGAGCGAGATTTTCTTCAAAGAAGTGCCCCAATAAGGCTCCAAGTCAGCGGCTTCAAAACGAATGCTCCAGAAGATAATCGGCTCGTTGTCGCTGCCCAAAGAGCGTTCGTATACCCCGTCGTCGTAATACAGCCAGCTTTGGAGCGGATCGGGACGCTCGCCCCATGATATCAAGGCGCCATAGTCCGTTTCGCTATAATAATAGTTCTCGCCTTCAAGATTCACCGGTGGGTCACAGAACAACGGGAACGATGCCACGGCACATTCCTCGCACGACATGGAGTAATAGTCGCCATCCATCGCGCCGTCATATACCAAACGCAGACAGTAGGTCACCTCGCCATGCATCTCCACCGTCTGGTCGAGGTAGGTGTTGCCTTCAACGAAAGCGAGGAACTCGCCATCGCGGTACAGATGAGCGCCCAGAATCGAATCGCCCTCGGAGACCTCCCACGAAAGCAGCACCGCGTCGTTGCTCAGCGACCACTGCAAGCCATTAAGGCTCCCTTGGTAATCCGAGCAGGGCCAATACACCCACTCCGCCGAGCGCCAGGCACAGGTGTCGGAGAGATAGACAGGACGCACCTCGGCCCAACAGGTGTCGCCAGACGTCAAAGCGCTGACGTCAAACTGGAACATGGTCGACGTTGCGATGCCTGCCGCTTCGCCGTTCAGCCTCAACTCAACATACTGCAAGTCACGGTATAACGTGTCGCTCATCTGCCACAGCGCAAAGCCCGTGGACGACACATACAGGCTGTCGATGCCATAAACGGCTTCCTGAAGCTCGATGTCGACCTGTTGTGGCTCGTAGACTGACAATGCCGAGACCACATCCACGTAGCCGTCAAGATGCACACGGAGGTTGTATTGGTCGCGATATACGTCGGACAAAAGCAGGTGTCCGTTGGCATCGGCGGCGGCTTGATAGGTATGCCCAGGAGAGGAAAGCTTCACCACGGCACCCAAGGCGGGTATCCCCGTATTGGTGGTGATATTGGCTTCAAACGTGGTCAGCATGTCCTTGTCGAGATACACCGACCAGGTGGTATCGGACAAGGGACGGTTGCCCCCATAAAAGCAGGTCACGCCCCAGCTGTATCTTCCCCAGGGCAGCGTGTTCCATCTCGTATCCATGTAGACCGTATCCGTCAGATGCGAGGCCAGCAGCTCTGGGGCTTGGTCGGCACGACGGCGGTATAAGTCATAGTAACGGAGCGATCGCCCTCCCTCGGCGACCTCCTGACCAAAGTGGATGGCATCCACATAGAAGCAGTCATCGCCAACGTCCGTGGAATTGTCCTTCTGGTAGGTCCAGCGAAACACATGCTCGCCTTCCATAACGGCATAGGTATATTGCGTCCATTCCGTCTCGCCCGAGACCTCCATCTTCTTCACGCCATCCAGATAGAAACTGCCTTTATCCCAGTTGCTTTCCGAAGAAATCCTGCCATAAAAACTCATCTCTCCGTCAAAAGGAATGTAAACCGACACTTCGATTTGCGACACACCGTTGCTCACCCCTTCGCAGGACGACCTCATGCAATAATCGCCTTCATAGGCACCCACATCGCTGATGGTCCATGGATAAGACGACGTGTTGTCCCAATTGACCTTACTGAAATCGCCTGTTTCGAAGTCCTCATACAGCACCGAGGCGTACCTCGACCAGCTGACACGCACCATGTCGGCGGTGTAGGGCCTTGCCGCAACATAATGCACGGGCGCGAAAACCTCGTGTAAGACCATATTAATGCTGGAGATCTCAGGATAGGGATAATACAGGGTGTCGTATTGACCGGTTTGAGCGTCGTAAACCAGATACAACGAGTCGCAAACACCCGTCAGCGTGTCGCAAACCACCAAAAGGGAATCATATCCGAACGGGAGGGAGCTGCTATCCACCCTTAAAGAGTCAATCCAAGACGTCGGTTGGTAGCCTTCGGCATACGCCGAAATCCAATACTTACCATCATTGACGACGCGTTCGAAACGGCCTGCTGCGTTGGTCTCAGTCTGATATTCGATGGCGTCGCCATGCGCATTCACACCGGAAAACAGTACCGAAACACCACCAACAGGCGTGTTGTGATCCTGTTCGAAAACATTGCCACTGACCACCGCCTGCCCCTGAACCCGACAAAACGGCATCAGGACGAACATCAAAGCGGCAAATATCGTCAGTAACTTTTTCATTCTCTGTTATTTAGTGTTTAATAAATTTCACCATCAATGCTTCCGTAGCATTGGTCAAGCGAACGACATAGACGCCCGCGGGCAAGTCATTGACTGTTATGACGCACTCGCCTAGCAGGTTGCTTTGCATCTTCTTTGCTGCCAAGACGGTCACGCCCAAGCCACTCATCACGCAGACCTCGTATTCAGTCTGTTCATTCAAGCCACCAAGGGTAATCTCATCTTCTGCCGGATTGGGATAAAAGCTGATTTCACGCATAGTAACTTGTGTGTCTTGGGGTCTCATCTTCACCTTGCCTTCCTCCACATACAGATGCAGATCCAAGACGGAGGGCTGCTCGGGCGAGAGCGTGATTTCCTCGCACAGGCCACGGCCATAGCGCGGCAGGTCGGCCATCACATAATAGGTGCCAAATGGCAGGTTCCTGAAGTTGAACTTACCCTCGCTGTCGGTCAAGGCAAAGCCAAGGACACGCTGCTTGTTGGAGTTAAGCAACAAAATGCCCACGTTCGAAAGGCCTTCGGTACAATACTCGTCGGCATCGCCTTCGCGCAGCCACGACTGGCAATAGAAGTCGCGTGCCTTAAATGGTGCCTCGGGCAACTCAAAGACGCCGTTGATGCGACCTTCCCCCCATTCGAAGCCCGGCTCACGCGCCGGCAGTTCGATGTCTACGTCATAAACGTCGCCGTCCACCTCAATCATATTCGACTCGCCCCATTGCCATTCGCCCAGATAATAGCACCCGCCGGCTTCCACATCCAGCGTGTCGGGGAAGGCATAGAGGATATAGGTGTCGGGCAGCAAAGCCACAAAACGGAACGTGCCTTCGACATCGGAGACCGTGCGGTAGAACCCCGACATAAACTGGTTCTCGTCGTTCAAAGAGGAAGCAATCACCTGAGTGTTAGGAAGATATTCGCCTTTCAGCCAGGTCTTGCCTTCAAGGGCGAAGACCTTAAGCAAGTCATAGTGTACAGTGCTGAACACGTGGCCGCATACCGACCATGCCTCCAAGACCAAGTCCACGAAGCCTTGTTCCTTATCCTGTTCGCCAAGATAATAGAGGGTATGCAACGCATGAGCATCGACAAAGTGTCCGTCGCCCATCGAGTGCCAGCGCAACGAGTCATAGTTGTAAGCTTCGGCTTGGTCGAGCAGCAAAGGAAGGTCCGTACCGCCAAAATAGTCGTTGCCTGCAAAAGCGCTCAACTCCTTGTGGAGCACCAGACGCATGGCATCCGTCTTCACCACGCCGTTGTTGACTACACGCAAGGTCAGCGTCACCTCGCCGGCGTCGTAGTCGGCCTCGGAGGGACGGTATAAAGGTCTCAGCGACAGCGAATCGGTGAAAGTGCCCGTGCCGGAGGTGCGCCACACGAAGCCGCTATAGGTATAGGGGATGTTGGCGGAGTCGATGGTATAACCTGGAGTGGGTGCGCATATCGAAGCATCGGGGCCCGCATAGGGATAATACGACGCAAAGGCATAAGCGCTCTGCCCCACCGAAGCGTACGCCGTGGGGTCGAAGTCACGGTCGCAGGCCACCACCGCCACGTTGTTCCCGGCTTGTTGAGGTGTCAGTGTGCATGAAGTTCCATAGATGGCGCCCGTGTGGTGGGAGAATTTGTAATGGCTGAAGTTGCCGTAAAACAACATATAGTGGTCGACGTCACTCTCGGGATTCTCTTCCCATGAGACACACCAGCGGTTGTTCACGAACTGTTTCTTCACCTCAAACGGAGGCGAAACGGGGGCGGTGGTATCACACTCCGACAAATAGGGGTCATAGATGACCTCGCCCAGGGTAGCGACATCGTGTCTGTCGTATATCACTCTATCTATCTCAGCCAGAGAGTCGGCATCCCAATAGTTGCCACGGATATCGATGTCCTCTGACGAGAGGTTGGAAAAGAGTATCGCATTTTTCTTATAGTGCAGGAAATTGTTGCCGTTCATCCTCGACCTACCCGATGGGAAGCTAATGATCTTGTCGTTCGCCTCGCTGATGGTGTTGCCCACGAAGGTGGCCGAGCCCGAGGCTAGCAGGTTGGAGAGCACCAGTCCGTTTTCATAGAAAGTGTTGTTCTTAAAGAACAGATGGCACACACGCATCATGCGGACAGCTTCGTCGTTGCGCCAAAACACGTTGTTGCGAATCACCAAGGAGTCCATGGCGGCCTTGATGCCATACGACGAATAAGCGCCACCGCTTTCAGGCACATTGGAGGAGATGAGGTTGTTTTCGATAAAGTTGATGGCCACTTGGTCGGAGATGCCACCCACCGTCTCGAAGCTGATGGCCGTGGCCGCGCCTTCGAAGTAATTGTCGGAGACATGATTCTCATTGCACTTGACGCCGTAGCCCACATTGGAAATCTCAATATTAATTTGACCTTGGTCAAAGATATTGTGAGTAAAGTAGTTTTCAGTGCTGTTGCTGGTTCTCGCCTTCAACTCGATTCCCGAGATACATTGGGAAAAGACACAACTATCCACCCTGCACTGGGTGCAATCCGTTATCTCGACGCCCTTGCCCGCATAATAGTTGTTGAACGAGCAGTGGCTGACCATGACTTGCTCACAGTTGGTGACCGTCAACGCTGTCAAGGCGCCCACAAACTCCACGTAATGGAAACGTATTGAGTCCTCCAAGGAGACATTTTTCACCTGGACACCGGCCCAGTCGTGCGAAAACTCATAACACAAAAGGTAGATCGAGTCGTGCTCCTGTCCATCCAAGGCGAGCCTTCCGCCATCCACACGCAAGGCTGCGGATTGGGCGAAGTACATCTTGGTGCCGGCGGCGACGCGCAAGTCGCCACCTTCGACCACCGTCAACGACTCGTTGACCAGATACGCCGAATCGCCGCCCAGCCTAGGCAACACCATCAGCGAATCCACCACCCCTTGAACGGGGACATAATGCTGCGCCACGCCCATCATGCCTTGCGTCAGCAGAAGCAGGAGCAAAAGAAATCTTATGGACCTGAGGGGCTTCATGGCTTAGAAATAATATGTGAGTCCCAAACGGAAATCGACGGAGCGCATTTTCAAATCGAAAGGAAAGTCAGCGCGATAGAGTGAGCCAGTGGTCACGCGGAAGTGCACTTCGGGAACCAACTCCAAGCTATTGGCGACTTTGAAAGCGGCACCCAAGCCTCCATAGTAGGAGAAACGAACGGGCTGCACCTGCGACCGCTCAATGGCAGCATGGTAAGGCAACTCGTTAGTGACGAACGAACCGGATTGTCCGACGAGGACATCCAACGAAACACCCGCCTTGACGAAAGCCCTGAAATGCTCCATCCTGACGAAATCGAATGAAGCGAACAGACCGACATTCAAGTAGTCGAGGCGATTCACGTCACGATAGGCGTAGTTGGTGATGGTAAGCGGCACATAGGTAGAATCCAAGACGTATTGGCAGGTCGTGTCGCCTGCGGGATGCACGGTGTAATATGTGTCGAGGGTGTCGTTCACATAATAACCGCCGTTAGTTTCTGACTTTTCAAGCAAAAAGCGATAGCGCACCGAGCGGTAGGCCAAGCTTGCGCCAACGCTCAACCTATTAAACTTATAGCCGCCGTCCACACCGACAGCGAAGCCGGAGCTGGGGAGGATGTCAACGGAGCCATTTTCGATTTCCGGCACAGCGTTGGCATGACGGAAATAAGGCGCCGCTAAGGTCAAATTGGGACTAATGAACCATCCAGTATCTTGAAAATGAGGACGGAAGAACTTCCAGCCCTTGTATTTCACCTCATAAACGGTGTCCGTTATCAATTCGTATTCCACTTTAACCACCGTGTCATGACGCATCGCAGTTCGGATAATCTTCACAGTATCAACGATATAAATCGTGTCAGCAGTCTTACTGGGCACGACTTCCTGTTCCGGTTCGATGATTACTATCTGCTGTTCGGCAGGGGGTGTCACCACGGCCACAGGGTCGTTCACCAAAACTTGGTTCTTGCGGATCACATACTGCTTGCCGATTTTCTTGAAGCCGTAGTCGGTGCCTTTCAACAGGTCGGTCAGCACCTCCTCCACCGATTTGTATGTGCAGGCATACTTCTCGATTTTGATTTTGCTCATTTCCGCCTTGCTGAATGCGACATTAATTTCATAGTCCGCGAACAACTTTTCAAGGGCTTTGTCCAAGGTGCACGACTCGACCGAGAACGAAATCAAGGGGTTGAAGGACTGGGAGAAGCCTTTTTGAGGTACGGCGAAGGATAGAAGAAACAGAAGCAGCACGGGAAGCAGCCGTAGCGACAAATGCCTATTCGTCTGTTTCTCAGTATTTATAGTCAATTTGTGAAAAATCATTCCGATAGGATCTTAGTAGGCGGCTAAAGTACGACAAAAAAACGAGAAAACGCCTATTTTCTCCTAAAAACTTAGAAAATGGTCGGGAATGATTAGTGGATCTGATAGACGCCGTTTTGCTTAGTAAGGGTGTAATTGAACACCTCGGCGATGGTTTCGAGCACCTCGTCAATGCTTTCCTGGTCGCTGAAACGGACGGTGAGTTTCTGTGAAGCGCATCCCTCATCAAGCTCAATGTCAACCTCATAGACATATTCGAGGGCTTCCACGATGGTGGAGAGGTCGACGTTGTTGAAGTCGAGCACGCGCTCGCTCTTCAACTCTTCGGCCTTCACCTCGGGATAGGTCATCGTTTTCAGTTCGCCTTGGGCGAGGTTAAAGACGCCACGTTCACCAGGGAGGAGTATCAGTTGTGAGGTTTCGTTTCCTTTTTCGTCGAAGGCGGTCATCTTCACCTTGCCGGTATACAGGTCGACGAAATACTTGTCGGCAGAAGGCTCAGCGCTCAGCAGGAATGAGGTGCCCAGCACTTCCACGTCCATGCGGTCGCAATGGATGACGAAAGGCTGCTCTTCGTTAGCCACGACATCGAAACTGGCCATGCCTTCAAAGCTAACGGCACGAGTCGATTTCGCAAATTGCTTGGGATATGTGATTGCGGCGTCACCATCGAAGGTCACCGAAGTGCCGTCTGGCAGCAGCATCGGCGTTTCGATGTTTTGCTCGTTCGATGCTACCGTAACGGTCGAATTGGAAGGGCTCTTAACGAGGAATCCCAAGAACAAGGCCACGACGAGAGCGGCAGCGATGCCAGCCACATACTTATAATTTCTACGCAGCCAAGGCATCTCCACCGTCTTGGTTTCATTGGTGGCTTCGATTTTCTCGCACACCGCATCAAGGGCCGAGTCCACATTCAGGGATGCGTCGTCGGGCATGGTGAAGTCGGTGAGGCTCCATACCTCGTCGGTGTCTTTTTGCGACTTGAAGTACTCCCAGTTTTCTTCCGACTTGGCGACCCAAGAAAGTAGTTCAAGAGCCTCTTCGGGAGCGCAATGTCCACTGAGATAGCTCTTGACCAAAGCCTCATATTTTCTGTCAACCAAGTTCATCTAACCGATACTACTTCAAATTTACACTTATATGACTAATAACTTTGATTTTACCCTTAGTCAAAAACGAGAAATTTTCGGATTTTATTTGAAAAAATTTGTGCGGCCCTTCAACCGCCTCAGAGATCACAAACTCAAGTATTAAAGATACGGCTTCAGACCATCTTTCAGTTGCTTGATGGCGGCACTCATCTGGGCCTCAACCGTCTTCTGCGAGATGCCAAGTTTTTCTGCGATTTCGGCGTATTTCAGCCCGTCGTAACGGCTGGCGAGAAACACTTCACGACGCTTGTCGGGCATGTCTTTCAGAATTTGACGATACGACTCCTCCAAGTTGTTGGACTGCAAGGTCTCCGATGGGTCGGTGTTGTCCGACTCTTCGGAAAACACACGGAGGTGGGTCTCGTTGTGCGCGCGCTCCTTATTAATATAAGTGATGGCAGAATTGCGCACCGAAGTCAGCATGTATGACTCGAAAGAGGTGTTGAACGAAATCTTCTCACGATTCGACCACAGTTTGACGAACAGATCTTGGACAATCTCGGAAGCGATGTCGGAGTCGGCGACATAACGGATGCAAAACCGGACCATCGGAGAATAATAGTGGCGGAAAACCTGGGTGAACGACTCGCGGTCGCCAGCCTTCATCTTCTCGATTTGGATATTGACTTGTTTTTGATCCATTAATTGTTGTCGCGAAAAGAAGGTGCAAATATACGGAATTTTATCAAAAACCGAGACATAAACCATCATAATTAATGAAAGTTGGCTTGGGGATGAATTAATGTAAAAATATAGAATGTTGTTTTTCAAATAATTACAAATCAAAAGACGACTTTTTTGAGAAAAATTTTGAGAAAAAAGAAAAGAATGCCTTGACCGATTGAAAAAAGTTGTATTTTTGCAGTCCGAAAAAAAAGAGAGACAGTATCTAATTTAAAGATATCGAGAAATGTACGCAATAGTAGAAATCGCAGGACAACAGTTCAAAGTTGAGAAGGGTCAGCAAATCTTCGTCAACAGACTGCATGAAGAAGAAGGAAGCAAGGTTTCTTTCGACAAAGTGTTATTAATTGGAAACGACGGTTCGACGAAAGTGGGAACCCCGACGGTAGCCGGCGCCAATGTCGAAGCCACGGTGCTGGAGCACTGCAAAGGCAACAAGATTATCGTTTTCAAGAAGAAGAGAAGAAAAGGATATCAGACGTCTAACGGTCATCGTCAGTATCTGAGCAAGATCCAGATTGAAAGCATCACTGAATAAAAACCCGAAAAAACTAAAGAGATATGGCACACAAAAAAGGCGTTGGTAGTTCTGAGAACGGTCGTGAGTCAGCTAGTAAGCGACTCGGAGTGAAACTTTTCGGTGGACAAGCCGCCATTGCTGGCAACATCATCGTCCGTCAGCGCGGCACGAAGCACTATCCCGGCAAGAACGTCGGCATGGGCAAAGACCACACTTTATATGCTCTGTGTGACGGCATCGTCGAGTTCAAGAAGAAGAGAGAAGGCAAGTCCTACGTCTCCATCCTTCCCGTCGAAGCTGAAGTCACCGAATAAGCAATTCGCAACATAAAACGAATCCCGACCATCGTATGATAGTCGGGATTTTTGTATTTTTGCACTCCATTCAAAAACAAACAGCTCCATGAAACTGAGATTAATGACAAAAACGATGCTCGTCTGCGGTCTGTTCGCCATAGGCTTGGCATTACTAAGTTGCAACAACACACCTGAAGCCATCAGCGACAGCAAGCCCGAGACCAACATTGACAAAATCGAGAGCCTGCAAAAGCAGGTGCAAGCCGACTCGAAGACCTTGAACGACATCGAAGCCAACGTGTTTGTGACCCTGCAAAAAGACTTCATGGCCTGCGACTCGATGCTGCAATACCTAAGTGAAGAACAGGTTAATCAGTCGTTCGAGAAGCTGCAGCTGATTCAGGCCTACATTGAGCAGTTCAAGTTCATCAAGCCCTTGATGCAAGCCGATATGGACACCACCCTGCACCAACTTGACCGCCTCAAGGCCGACGCCGAAAGCCATTACCTTTCCGACTCCTTAGTGTCAGTCTATCTCGAAAGCGAGGCCGAATACGTCGAAAAGCTGAGCAACCAAGTTCAGTATTTCCAGGACCGCTTCAGCACCTGCCAACAAGACCTTGACGCCTTGAAGAAACAAAGATAAACAATCATGAGACTCCGCTGGCTCTTCCTCATCCTCATTAATGCTGCTTTCCTCCTTCAGGTGAGCGGACAAGCCGTAATAACACCGATAAAGGATAAAAATGCACGCCAAAAGGAGCAATACCAAATCGACGAGCAGCTGGCCAGTCAATACTACCGCGACCAAGACTACGAGAAAGCCCGCGACATCTACAAGCAACTCTTCGACAAGACAGGTCAACTGGGTTATTTTCAGCAATATGTCGATTGCCTGATTTCGTTGAAAGACTACGACAAAGCCGAAAAAGAGCTGAAAGCCTATGCCAAGAAGCACCCCAAATACTACCGCGCCGACACTGACGCCATCTACATCTACACCCTGCAAGGCAAGACCGACAAAGCAAAGAAGAAGTTTAACGAGGTGTCGAGCAACCTGCCAGAGAACCCCAACACCATCAGAAGCGTCAGCTACGCCTTGCAAGCCCGCAACCTCAACGAGATGGCCATGGCCGTCCTCGAAAAAGGCAATGACTTGTTCGACGGCAGGGAGACCTTCTACATGGAACAAGCCAACCTCAACCTGTCAACGGCTAACTACCAAGAGGCGTTTCGTCTCTATTTCAAGGAACTAGAAACCCATCCCGCACAATACGACAACATCCGCAACCGCCTGCAGACCATGCTGTTTTACGACGTCAACCACAGCATCTCCGACGACTTGCGCATCGCCTTGCTGAAACAGACCCAAGAGAAGCCCGACAACCTGGAGTTTGCCCAACTCCTCGTTTGGTTTGCCCTGCAACAGGAAGACTATGACATCGCCTTGGCCCAATGCCAAAGCATCGACCGCAAGACCCACGACCAAGACGCACAAATCAACAACCTGTCAGGTATCTGCCTGAACAACAAGCAGTACGACGTTGCCAAGGAAGGCTACAACTACATCATCGCCAAGGGCAAGAGCAACCCCTTCTACGGGCAGGCCCTCACCGGCGCCATCAAAGCTGATTACCAGAAACTGAAAGCCGAGAGCCGTAACGACACGAAGGCTTACGAACGCCTGTCGAAACGCATCGACGAAGCTTATAACGACATCAGCACCAACGACTTGTCCAAACTCACGCTCATCCAAGCCGACATAATGGCCTATCATCTCGACCAAACCGACAATGCCATCGCCCTGCTCACCAACACCATCGCCAATGTGAATAGCAAACAAGGGCAGGCCGAGCTGAAACTGGCACTAGGCGACATCTACCTCCACAAAGACGAGGTGTGGGAAGCCACGTTGCTCTACAGCCAAGTCGACAAGAGCCTGAAGGAAGAGCCGCTTGGCCACGAAGCCCGCTTCAAGAACGCACAACTGCGTTATTTCATCGGCGAATATGAATGGGCCCAGAGCCAACTGAAAGTACTGAAAGCCGCCACCTCGAAACTCATCGCCAACGACGCCATGACACTCTCGCTCGTCATCAAGGACAACCTCGAGGCCGACACCTTGGGCGTGGAACTCAACCGCTTGGCGCAAGCCGACTACAGGATCTACCAGCAACGCGAAGACGAAGCCCTCGCCCTGCTCGACGACATCATCGCCACGGGCAACGAAATCAGCAAGCCGCACGCCCTGTTCCGCAAAGGCGAGATCATGGAGAAACGCAAGGCCTTCGCCGACGCCGAGCAGCTGTATTTGCAGATTGTGGAGCAATACCCCGAGAGTTACATGGCCGACGCCGCCTTGATGCATGCCGCATTAATCGAACAGAACGAATTGAAAAACAAAGCTTTGGCGGGAGAGCATTACGAGAAACTGATTGACGAATACCCGACGAGCATTTATACTGCACAAGCGAAGAAGAATTACCGTAAAATCATGTAGAGACGCGATTAATCGCGTCTCTACCAACGAGACACAACATGCAAGAAGTCCGACCCAAAAAAGCCCTAGGCCAGCATTTCCTGACCGACCAGAATATCGCCCAACGCATCGTGGAGCAGCTGTCGCCCGACGTGGAGAGCGTCATCGAGGTGGGTGCCGGCACGGGCGTGTTGACCCAATACCTAGTGCAGGACATCCTCGACAAGTTCTACGTCATTGAAATCGACAAGGAATCCATCGCCTACCTACAAAAGCACTACCCCATGCTCGGCGATCGGCTCATCGAGGGTGACTTCCTGCGCGCGGATCTAAGCCAATACGGGAAACAAAACATGGCCATCATCGGCAACTTCCCCTACAACATCAGCAGCCAGATTTTCTTCCAGGTGCTGAGATACAAAGAACAAGTCGTGGAAGTGGTCGGCATGGTGCAGAAGGAGATGGCCGAACGCATGGCCGCCAAAGAAGGCAGCAAGACCTACGGCATCCTCAGCGTGCTGATGCAGGCTTGGTACGACATCGACTACCTCTTCACCGTGCACGAGAACGTCTTCAACCCGCCGCCCAAGGTGAAGTCGGCCGTCATCAAGATGCGACGCAACGCCGTCACCGATCTGGGCTGTGACGAGAAGCTGTTTGTGACCATCGTCAAGCAGGCCTTCAACCAGCGCCGCAAGACCATGCGCAACTCGTTGCGCCCGTTGCTCAGCCCCGATATCATCGGAAACGAGGTCTTCGACAAACGCCCCGAGCAGCTGTCGGTGCAGGAGTTTATCGAATTAACAAATTTGATTGGGAACGACCCTATCCATTAATTGGCTTTCAACGAGGCACTTTCCTTACGCATGGCATGTCTCACCGTGAGGAAAGCCGAAGTGCAGCCCACCACCAGAATCGTGACGAAAATCAGCAAGACATCCTTGAACTTCAGCAGGACGGGATAGGCATCCACGACATAGTTGCCGCCAGTGCCGAACTTCACGAAACCGAATTGTTGCTGCAACAGCACCAAAATAATGCCTAGCAACAATCCAATGAGGCCACCGGCCACGGAGATCAGCAGCCCTTCATTCATGAAAATCTTCTGTATCAAGCGGTTGTCAGCACCCATGGACTTCAGGATTACAGTGTCCTTGCGCTTGTCAATCATCAGCATGGAAAGCGAGCCGACCACGTTGAAGGTGGCCAAAATCAGGATGAAAGTCAGGATGACATAGACCGCCCACTTCTCGGAACGCATGATTTTATAAAGCGTCTCCTGCTGTTCCTGTTGGTTCTTCACGGAGAAGTCCTCCCCTATGATGGCGGTCACCGATTTCTTGACCTTGTTCACATCCGCATTCGGGACAAGGAACAGCTCCACATTAGTGGCTTTACCCTCATATTCAAGCAGTTCCGACAGCCAGTCGAAAGGCACAAGCACCAGTTTCTCGTCCTGTTCCTGTTCAGTGGAAAAGAGGCTACGCACGTTGAGCACATCGGAGTTGAAGCTGTTTTCGAGGCTCATCTGTGAGGCCTTGCCCCGCTTAGGCACGTAGACACGCACCAGCGCATAGGGATTGTAAGCACTAATGCCGAGTGACCATGCCACGCCCGCACCCGGGACTGCATATTCATACTCACCATCGGAGAGTTGCAGCCCATCGCCGCCATAGGTGATGTCATTAATTCGGTCAATATCCTGGTATTCCAATCCCACGCCCTTCACCTGACCAATATGTTGCTTGTCGTTGGCACGAAACAGCGCATCTTCGGTAATCGTAGGAATCACATACTCAACGCCTTGGATGTCTTTGACTTGACCCAAAGGGAAGGCTGTCAAGTCGATGGTCTTGCCCTTCACCGCCGCGATTTGCAGGTCGGGCGTGAGGCGGCTGTTCATTGAGGAAATAACCTTCTCCAGGCCGTTGAAGGCCGACAGCACCACGATGAGCGCAAACGAGCCCACACTAATACCCAGAATGGAGATCCAAGTGATGATATTAATGAGGTTGTGGCTCTTCTTGGCCAGCAGGTAACGGTTTGCTATGAACAGCGGCAGTCTCACTTTTCGGGATGCAGCAGGTTGTCAATGTTTTCGATATAATCCAGCGAGTCGTCCTCGAAGAAACGCAACTCCGGCACCACACGCAACTGATGGCGGATGCGGTTGCCGAGCAGGCCGCGGATGGCTTTGGCGTTTTGGTTCACCTCTTCGACCACCTTCTTCTTATCGTCGACGCCAAAGATGCTGAGGTACACGTTGGCATAGCCAAGGTCAGAGGTGACCCTCACATGCGTCACGGTGATCATCAGCATCGGGACGGCGGGCTTCAGCTCCTTCTGGAAAATATCGCTCAACTCCTTCTGTATAAGCTTGTTAACCTTTTCTAATCGTTTATTATCCATCTATATTCAGTTGTCAGTTTGCAGTTATCAGTTTGCAGTTGTTTAGTTTGCAAAAATAGGCATTTCTTTTGAAATCGTTTGAAAAAGTGGCGGTTAAACTGAAAATGTTTATTTTTGCCAAATGAAACATAATAATTACATTTACTTATGAAATCCATCCTTAAGTTTTTAGCCTTTTTTGTGTTGGTGCTTTCGGCCACACTATCCTATGGACAAGACAAAGCAGCCAACTATGTGGAAAACGAATTCATTATTTGGCTAGAGCAAGGTGTAGACGCCTCGACCTTTGCCGCCAATTCCGATGCAGGTATTGCACCCAAGCGAATCCTGTCACAAAGGTTGAATATCTGGCTTTTCGAAATCGTTGACAGCAAAGCGCCAAGAGAGAAACAAATGCGCCACTTGACAAGAAATGCCGATGTGCGGCTCATCCAAAACAATCACACCAACATTGTGCTGCGCGAATCCATTCCCAACGATCCCTACTATAGCCAACAGTGGGCACCATCTATCATGAACCTGCCACAGGCATGGGAAGAGTTTACTACAGGCGGCGTCACGGCAACTGGCGACACCATCGTTGTGGCCGTCATTGATGGAGGCATGGATTGGACCCATGAGGACCTGAATTGCTGGGAAAACAGCCACGAGATACCCTACAACGGCATCGACGACGACAACAACGGCTATATCGATGACTATCGTGGATGGAATGCCTACAACCACAATGGCACTGTTGGCAGCAATCAGCACGGCACCCATGTCTCGGGCATCATTGGAGCCGTTGGCAACAACGAAACGGGTGTTTGCGGCGTGAATTGGAATGTGAAAGTCATGCCCATCGCTGGCAGTTCGGGCAACGAGTCAGTCGTCGTTGAAGCCTATTCATACGTTTTGGAGATGCGGGCAAGATACAACGAAACCAATGGTGAGGAAGGAGCTTTTATCGTGGCTACTAATTCGTCCTTCGGCGTCGACTATGGAAATCCTGACGATTATCCCATTTGGTGCGCTATGTATGACGAAATGGGCGATGTCGGCATATTGAGTTGTGGCGCTGGTCCCAACCTAAATGTCAATGTTGATGAAGTCGGCGACGTGCCATCTGCCTGCCCCGGAAACTATCTGATTGGCGTTACCAACACCACTTCATCCGATGTGAAATATGGAAGTGCTGGGTACGGCATCAATAACATCGACATTGGGGCACCTGGCACCAGCATCTATTCCACGATTCCCAACAACAGATACGCCAACATGACTGGGACCTCGATGGCCACTCCACAGGTCTCTGGCACAATCGCATTGATGTATGCCGCCTTGCCAGAGGAGATGATGCAAGACTGTAAAAACGACCCAGCTAATTTCTGCCTTTCAATAAGACAACATTTGTTCGATGGTGCTGACCATCTGACTGCGCTCGATGGCTTGGTTGCCAGTGGAAGACGGTTGAATGCCTATGGCGCAATTGAAAGCGCTTTGAATGGCAGCATCACCCCTGAATTAAATGGCACGGTCAACATCGCAGGAGCGCCTTTCTTTGGAGTAACCTTGACCGCAGAAACGGATTTGAGTTCTACGCCAACCATTCCCGATTTGGGCGAATTGCATTATCAATGGATGAGAGGCACAACAGCCATTGAAGGCGCTGTCTCTTCGACCTACACTTTAACCGAAGACGATATATTTGAAAGTCTCTGCGTGCAAGTCTCCGCCGGAAACTGCAATGGCACCATAACCTCACCCCTTTTCGGTCCCATCAAAAAGGCGGAACAATCTACGCCCGAAGCCCCACAGATGGAAAGCAACACCGACACAAGCATCACTCTTGTCGCCATCGAGAACGGCGAATACAGCATCAATAATGGATTATGGCAAACTTCACCTCTTTTTGAGGGCTTAACACCAAACACCTCCTATGCTTTCACGCAGCGCAAAAAGGAGACAAGGTCGCATAATGCTTCTCTTGCAAGCCCAGAAGCGGTGTTTAGCACGATGCCTTTTGACCAACTAAATGAAAACCACAGGAGCACTTTAAAGGTTTATCCTAACCCTGCCAAAGGTTGTGTAACTGTGGAAGGCACAGGCATCTTAACCGTCACAAACAGCCTTGGCCAAGCCATCCTAACCAAAGAAATCAACGGCAAAGGAAAAATCACATTGCCGAAAGGATTGTATTTTGTGAAATTGGGTGAAGAGACGCGGAAAATCGTAGTGGAATAGTTTTGGTTGTTCTTCTTGCTGTCTCGAACTGCTGATGCTTGGTAATTCGAGGTGTTTTCGTATTTTTGCGGAAATTTTGATTTAGGATAAGGTCTTTTTCCCTAATCAAGTACTAAGTTCTGCCATGCAAACAAGATTCAAAGAGAGAGCCAAAGTCTTTGACATCGTGATACCCGCCTTGGCTATTATGCTCTCGGTGGGCACGATGCTCTACGGCGTCTTCCATTTTGGGCTTAGTGAAACCTGGCCTGAGTTGGTGCTCAACGTGTTCTACATCGCCTGCGTGGTGATGATATGGATGTATTTCTTCAACAAAGGCATCACCTCACAGCAGTTCAATTATTGGTGTTCCATCTGTGTTGGTATCACGGTGATGCTGCGCGACATCCTCTTCCATCCTACGCTGGCCTATTATCCCATCGGTTTGGCGTGTTCCACCCTGTCAGTGACGCTGCTCTGTATGCTGACTTACTTTTATGCACGCAAAGACTGGGAGAGTTACACCAAGCGGAACTTGTGGATGATTTGCATCATCGACACGCTCATCGCCATACTTTATAACATTGACATTATTCTCGAGCCTTCTGACGAATACACTGCATATTTACTTACTGAAATCTGGATACGTCCAACCATCACCTACGGGCTTGTGGCTTGTTTCGTATCTGAAACCAAAAAGAAATAACGATCATGAAGAAAAAGCGCAAAGTTGTCTGCATTCTTTTGGCTCTCTTGGCCGTTGCTGTGCCAGCCTTAGCCGTTTTTACGGGAATGGATTTGGATGCCACGTTAGCCAATCTGCGGCGGGAATTAAGCTATGATTATCAGCAAATTTCCCAGACACAAGATGAATTGAAGAAGTATTACGAAGGGCAGCACGAGCAGATGGTGGAAACCGCCAAGAAATGCAATGACCAGTCGCTGATGCTGTATTCCCAAAAACAGGACTACACCTTCGACATCAGTTATGCCTTGGAGAAGGTGACCCAAGAATACGAAGACTTCAACAAGAACCGTAGACCATACGACCGCATCGTGACGAAGCTGAACATCGAAATCAACCGCTATGCCCGTCTGATTGAAGCGCTCCGCCGCCTTCCTCCTGAGTTGAAAGATTTGGAATTGGTTCCTGACAGCCTAGCCTATCATAACGACACATTGGATGCCCACTTGCAGAACAACGAAAGCCTCCTGGAGCAGAAACTGTATGAACAGGTGGATCTAATCATGGCCATCATCGAAACACAGGATACCTTGACCAGAGATTCATTGGCTCTCGGGGACAGCCTTGCATGTTTCATTGACACCACAGAAGTTCCTCAGCTGCAGGAAAAAGGCCTCGTGGTAGAGGAACTGACTGAACAGGTGGAAGCCATCGTTGATTCGATTGCAGTGCAGGACACGACTGCCAAAGCGAAAAGTACTTCGCCTTTCATTCTGAGCGAGATAGGCCAAATGGAACGTGACTCTTGCATTTTCTATGCTTCCCAACTGCTGAAAATCTATGCCCAGACACGCGAGGTGGTCATGGCCGACAGCACCTACTACATCGAAGCTTGGCTGCGCATGAAGGAGTCTTACGACTATGCACAGGATTATTACAAGACGCTCCAGAACAGCGTGTTCGTGGAGGGCCAAACTCCATGGATGCAAATCCTAAGGAATCCTGCAGCCTATTGGCATCAGGCCAAACTCGCAATGGAGGAGAAGTTTTCTTCGACGTTTATCCTGGATTTGTCAGGCAACGATAAATCAGACGACATTAGCAAGGATAGCCGTATCAACAACTCGGCAACGCTATTCTGGTTGGTGGTTTACATTGTAGTCTTCTTTGTCCTTTGGGGCATTGCCGCCCTGCTGATGTGTTTGGCCTATCGTTTCATTAAACCACTCGACAAGGCAGTAGCCAAAGAACAAAGGCGTTATATCGCTCTTCTGTTAGGTTGTGTCCTGTTTATCATCCTTAGTTTTGAAACCGAGCTTGACGACAGGGCGACTAAGGCCATCATGCTGATGCACACTTTCATCTTGCTGCTGATGGCTATCACGACAGCACAACTCATCCGCTTGGAACCCAGCAAACTCAAAAACGGCATCCGAAACTATCTATCCACTATTTTCACGGCGCTCTTTGTCATCAGTTGCCGGGTACTTTTCTTGCCCAACTCATTCATGAATTTCATTTTTCCTCCCCTTTTGCTGCTGATGACGATGTGGCAACTGATTGCCAATTTGCGACGAAGCAAGAAATCTGAACGGGCCGATGCCATTATTGGCTGGATATCATTAGGCGTAACCGCCATCGCCATGCTCATCAGTTGGGCTGGTTACATCTTCTTGGCACTCATTATCTTGGTTTGGTGGTATTTCCTGTTGACGGCCATCCTTGCCATCGTCACTATTTGGCACCTGCTGCTTTGGTACAAAAAGAATCGATTGGACAAGCGAGTGGAGGACTACAAGACTCAGATTACCTATTTGTCAGGTACATCCAAGGACAGTCTAGTGTTTTCCGTTACGTGGTTCTACGACCTGATACATGATGTGGTTGTGCCGTTGTTGGTACTGGTGTCGTTCCCGTTGTGCATCCGATGGGCCTTGAACATCTTCGAGTTCAACGACTTGTATCGTCAGATTTTCGTGGAGCCTTTCATCCAACATGGTGCGGAAGGATTCAGGGTTTCTTTGTATAACCTATTATTCCTTGTGGGATTGTTCTACGTGTTCCGTTACCTGAACAAGGCCATCCACACCATCTGGCAGCAGACCCAGTACAATAAGTTCTTCCGCAAGTACAATCGGAAAGCCATCCGTAAAAATGAAATCAACCTTTCGCTGGGCAACAGCCTCATTAGTGTATTCGTTTGGTTTATTTACATTTACATCTTCGTCGCCACATTGCATATCCCTACCAGTTCGTTGGGGCTTATCGCAGGCGGCTTGTCGGCTGGTATCGGTATTGCACTCAAGGACATCATCAACAACTTTGTCTATGGCATCCAACTCATGGGCGGACGCTTGAGAGTGGGCGACTGGATTGAGTGCGACGGCGTGCGCGGTGCGGTCACCGACATCAACTACCAAAGCACACAAGTAGAGACTGTCGACGGCGTCACTGTCTCCTTCCTCAACTCAGCACTGTTCGCAAAGAGCTTCACCAACCTCACCAAGAGCGATTCCTACGAGTGCCTCAAGTTGCATGTGAGCGTGGCCTACGGCACCGATTTGAAGCGTGTGCGCGAAGTCCTTGTTGAAGCCATGCAGGTGATGCGCACCAAAGACGCTTACGGACGAGAAATCGTGGAGCCAAAGAAAGGTATCTATGTGGTGTTTGGAGAATTTGGCGACAATGGTATTGATGTAATAGTGAAGCAATACGTCTTGGCCGCCGAGCGTGTAACCTACGCCGGCAATGCCCCGGAGGTCATATACAACGCCCTGAACGCCGCCGGCATCACGATTCCGTTCCCGCAGCGCGATTTGCATATCATCAAGGATGATTCTGAGGAATGATAACGACATGTTGACTGTAGGGCTGTCATAGTATGGCAGCCCTACATTGATTATTCCCGTCGCTTTGAATCCATTATTATCGTCACTGGCCCGTCATTGAGCAGTTCCACCTCCATCATTGCGCCGAACTCGCCGCTTTGCACCTCGCGACCCGAGACCTCGGCGAGGCGTTTCAAGAACCTCTCGTAGAGCGGAATGGCCTGCTCGGGACGGGCGGCACGGATGAAACTCGGGCGATTGCCTTTCTTGGTCAGGGCATGAAGCGTGAACTGGCTCACCACGAGGAAAGCGCCTCCCACCTGGACGATGTCGAGATTCATGGCATCGTTGTCGTCACTGAAAATGCGTAGTTTCGCGAGTTTCTGGCAGAGCCATTCTATGTCCTCCTCGTTGTCGGCTTCCTCGATGCCGAGAAGAATCAACATCCCAAGGCCGATTTCCGACTTCACCCTGCCATCAATAGTGACGGAAGCATGAGTTACTCTTTGTGCTACAATTCTCATATAGTATAAGTTGAGGTCCCTGAGCCTGTCGAAGGGCCGACATTAACAATGCATTAATTTGAAAATCATCTCCCTATACAAATCCTTCTCACTTGTGTCACCACTTTCATAACCCTTCGACTTCATGTCGTACTCTCGAAGGATGGAGATGCAACGGATGCAGGTCGCAGGCGGATAATTTTTGGAAGCAGCGAGATAATCCCTGACGAAAAACGGACTCACCCCCAACACGCTCGCCAGATTGCCCTGCGACTTGTCCTGAGTGCAGTGGAGTTTAATCAGCTTGGTGAAATAGCCATACAACGTGATCGCCGTGACCAACAGCGGATTGTCTTTACCGTTGTCGCCGAAATAGTTCACGATGCGGTTGGCCTTCAGCACGTCGCGGCAGCCGATGGCGTTTTGCAACTCAAAGACATTGTAATCTTTGGAGATGCCAATGTTGCGCTCCACATCGGCATCGTCAATGCTCTTGTTTTTGGGCAAAGCGATGGTGAGTTTCTTCAGCTCGTTGGCGATCTTGTGGAGGTCGGTGCCGAGAAAATCGGCCAACATCTGCGTCGCCTTGGGCGTGATGGAATAACCCTCGCCCTTCAAGTAGTTCTGAATCCAACCCGGAATGTTGCTGTCGTACAGCTTCTTCGACTCGAACCACACACCCATCTTGTCAATCTTCTTCGCCAAAGTCTTGCGCTTGTCGAACTTCTTGTACTTGTACACGAAAACGAGGACCGTTGTATCGGGAATGGTCTCCAGATACTTCTCGAATTCTTCCAGATTCTTCACATCTTGCGCCTCCTTGACGATGACCACCATGCGCTCGCCCATCATCGGGAAGCTGCGGGCATGGTTGGCAATAGTCTCCACGTCCACGTCGCGGCCATAGACCACGATCTGGTTGAAGGCGCGGTCGGCCTCGTCCAAGGCCTCGTTCTCGATGGTGTCCGAAATCATATCGATGAAATACGGCTCGTCGCCCGTCAGAAAATAGATAGACGCAAGTTGCTTCTGATGGATTTCGTTAAGGATTTGGTCGTAGGTCTTCAAAACTTCAAGTGCTTGACAGTGATACCATTATTGATGAGTTGTCGCAGCGAGTCGATACCGATGCGGAGGTGTTCGCCGACGAAATTCTTGCTGACCATCTTGTCGCTTTCCTCGGTCTTGACGCCTTCGGGCACCATGGGGTTGTCGGACACCAGCAGCAACGCACCCGTTGGGATTTCGTTGTGGAAACCGACCGAGAAAATGGTCGCAGTCTCCATGTCGACGGCCATGCAGCGAATTTTACGCAGATAGCCCTTGAACTCCTCGTCGTGTTCCCACACGCGGCGGTTGGTGGTGTAGACCGTTCCGGTCCAATAGTCACGGCCATAGTCACGGATGGTAGTGGAGATGGCTTTTTCGAGGCTGAAGGCCGGGAGGGCTGGCACCTCGGGCGGGAAGTAGTCGTTTGAAGTACCTTCGCCTCGGATGGCGGCGATGGGCAGAATCAGGTCGCCGACCTTGTTAATCTTCTTCACGCCGCCGCATTTGCCGAGAAACAGCACGGCCTTGGGCTGGACGGCACTCAGGAGGTCCATGATGGTGGCGGCGTTGGCGCTACCCATGCTGAAGTTGATGATGGTGATTTCGCCGTCGGTGGCACAGGGCATCGACTTATCGCGACCCACAACCTCCACGCCTTGCCATTCGGCGAAGCGGTCGACGTAATTCTGAAAATTGGTCAGCAGGATATACTTTCCAAATCGCTCCAAGGGCAGGCCCGTATAACGCGGCAGCCAATTTTCAACTATTTCTTTTTTGGTTTTCATTTGCTTTCAAATATTTGTGCAAAAATAGGAAATCTATTTGAATTGTGTGTACCTTTGCAGCGAAAACGTAGTACACCGCAAAGCGAAATGACCCGTTACCCCGTAAAAATTCTAATGGCCTTCGGCTGCACCTTTGAGCCTGGAAGCGACGAAATCTTCGAGTGGCTCATGAAGAACGGCTACCCTGAACTCGGCGCCTTTAGCCGTGCCATACAAGGTGAAGCCAAAGCCAAGGAGTGGCTCATGAAAAACGGCTTCTTCCAACTGGTGGCCATCGACAGCGTCATCGACAAAGACGAGAACGCCGAGGAATGGCTGCTGAAAAACCATTTCGAGGTCGACTGGGCCTTTGCAAGAGCCATCAATTGCGACGACGACGCCACGGAATGGCTGGAGAAAAAGGAACTTCAGGTTTTTGTCGTCATTGCCAAAAAGATTCGCAAATATCTGGACAACAAATACTTAGACTACCATAAAATCCATTTTTAATTTCAAGCGCATTTTTTTGAGCCATAATAAAGAAAAAAATTCTAACTTTGCAGCCAATCAAAAAGAGTAAGAATTAGAAAAATCATACTACAATGAAAAAAGGATTATCCATCGTCATCAACATCGTTCTGTTTGCCATCATCGTCCTGTTAGCATGGCAAGTCGTCAAGAGCATCCAGGCTCCCATTAAGTTCAACCACGAGCAGAAAGCCCGTGAGACCAAGGTCGTTGAACGCCTTATCGACATCCGTAACGCCGAGGTGCACTTCAAAAACGTCAACGGCGGCTACACGAATAACTTCGACTCGTTGATTGCTTTCTGCCAGACCGCAGAAATCCCAATCGTGAAGATGGTTCCCGACCCGACCGACACCACTTTCACCCGTACCATCAACGACACCATCGGCTTCGTCATGGTGATGGACTCCCTGAGAGCCGGCCGCGATCATTTCAACATCAACGAACTGAAGTTCGTGCCTTTCGGAGCCAACAACGAGCAATTTGAACTGGAAGCTGGCACCATCAGCCGTAATGGTATCGATATCCCCGTCTTCGAGGCTCGCACGCCTTACGAGGTCTACCTGGCCACTCCGGGTGCCGCCTTCAACGACAAGGAATGGAAGCAGCGCGTCGACAACGCCAAGGCCGAGAAGGAAAGCATCAACCGTTACGCCGGTCTGAAGGTCGGCTCGATGGAAGAAGCCTCCACCGACGGTAACTGGGAGAAACTCTAAACCGTTAGGATGAATGACGGCATCTCTGAATCCTTATATCTCACAATTCGGTGAGGAGTTTGATGCCGAGAAGTCATCGCACTACAGAATGGCCATCCAATGCGCATTGGGTGGTCTTTCTTTTGCCCTTCTCGACACCACGACCCGCACCCTCGTAGGCGTGGAATTTTACCAGTCGGACCTGCTCACTGACAGCGACGACCTCTTCCGCACCTTGGAACGCGCCTTGGAATCCAAAGGACTGAACAACAGCGACTTCCATTCGGCGACCTGCCTCGTAGACAACCGTTACTGCGCCCTCGTCCCCGAACCTCTTTTCAATGAGGCCGACCAAGCCAAATATCTCGACTTCGGCTTCCAAGTCCCTGATAGCTATGCCATCGTCTCGGAGACTTTGGCCTCCGTGACTTGCCGCCACGTCTTCGCCCTGCCGAAAGCCCTGCAGGACAAGGTGCAAGCCAAATGGAAAGAGGCTGTCATCACCCATTCGAGCAGCATCTTCATCGACAGCATGATGAAAAACGACACGAATACTGGCGTGTTCGTCCAAGTCCGCAACCGCGACTTCGACATGCTCGTCAAAAAAGACGGCAAGTTGTTCTTTTTCAACAACTTTAAGTTCAACACTAAGGAAGACTTCGCCTATTTCCTGCTGTTCGCCATGGAACAAAACAGCTGCTCAGGACAAGACACGCCCGTATGTTTTTCAGGCCTCATCCGTCCCGCCTCCGACATCATCGACCTCTGCGGTCGCTATGTGAATGACATCCGTTTTGTGCCCGAACCGCATCAACTCACGGTCAGCAAGGCCTTGAACGAGGTGCCGTTCCAGTATTATTACACCCTTTACCAAGCACTGCAATGAGAATCATAAGAGGACGATACCAGCGCCGACAGATCACGGCACCCAACAACCTACCCGTGCGCCCCACCACCGACATGGCCAAGGAAAGCCTGTTTAACATCATCGAAAACCACTTCGACTTTGAGGAGACCGAGGCTTTGGATCTGTTTGCCGGCACGGGCAACATCTCCTACGAACTCGTCTCAAGAGGCTGCCCCAAGGTCGTCTCCGTCGACCAGGACTTCGGCTGCGTGAAGTTCATCCGCGAGACCGCCAACAAGCTCAACATGAAGGAGTTGCTCGTCGTGCGCTCCGACGTGTATCGTTTCCTCGACAAGCACCAAATGCAATACGACCTCATCTTTGCCGACCCGCCTTACGACTGCGAGCATTACAACGAGCTGGTCAACCTCATCTTCAATCGCAACCTGTTGCGCGAAGGCGGAATGTTCGTCTTGGAGCACGACAAATACCAAGACTTCGAAGAGCACCCGCACTTCATGGAGCAAAGGCATTACGGCAAGGTGAACTTCACCTTCTTTGCACAGACCATCGAAGAAGAATCAGAGGATTAAATATACCCGAAACGTTTCCTGACCATTTCCTTCTCTTCATCGCTGCTGTCGCGGAAGAGCGGCATCACTTCGTCCTCGGGGAAGTCGGTGAAGGTGAGGAACAACAGGCTGTCGAGCGTGTCGTTGAAGTCGGGGTCGACGTTGAAACAGAGGAACTTGGCGTTCAGTTTCAGGTATTTCTTAAACAAGGTAGGCAGGCGGTACTGGCCGTTGCTCAGGCGGAACATGAACTTGTCGAATTTGTCGATGCTGTCCATATTGTTTTTCATCAGCACGTCGGCATCCACCTTGAGGAAGTCTTCGTGGAACGGCGTCATCGGCATGGCCATGTGGGCAAGCTCTTCGCTCACGGGATGCTTCTCGGTGACATATTTCACGATCATGCTCATGTAGAACTTGGGATACCACGAGCTGATGCTCACGGGACCGATGAAATGGCTGATGTCGGGATAGCGCACCACCACGTCGGAGAGGCCACGCAGCAACAGCACCAAAGGCAGCACCTCTTTCTGATAATCGAGGGAAACGAACGAACGGCCCAACTCGATAGTATGTCTAAGATACTCGGTAAATGCCTCGTCGATATGTACCAACGTGTTGACATAAAAGCCTTTGATACCGTATTTGGAGATAATGTCGCTGCCGATACCTAACCGATAGCATCCTGCAATCTTCTGCTTCGTCTTGTCCCAAAGGATGAGGTGCTTGAAGTGCGAGTCGAACTCATCCTGGTCGAGACGCTTGCCCGTGCCTTCGCCGATGGCGCGGAAAGTCACTTCGCGAAGACGTGCTATCTCATGCATCAGGTTGGGGATGTCCTCATAGTCAGCCAAGTAGCACTCGTAATCGGATGCGGAATACAGGAACGACTTCTCGCGGATGGCCTCCAACTCTTTCAGCATCGACAATAATTCTGAGGGAGCGTCAATCTCCTCCATCTTCGTTTCTTTCTTCTCCACCACGGCAGCGGTCGGGATGTTGGCTTCCAAAGCGTAGGAACGGCTGCGAAGGTAGGCGGCCAAATCTTTAGGATTCTCGTAAAGTTCTATTTCAGCAGGCAGGATAGGCTTGCCGATTTGCAGGTTAAAGGTTTTGTCGTGTTTATTAATCAGCTCCTTGGTCAGGCGTGCCGTGCCCAACATGGGATGAATCTTGTCGACAGCATAAAACAGCTTAGAGTTGCGGCCCTGCCAAAACACAGGGATAACGGGCACGCCGGCATTTTTGATGATGCGAGCGATGGAGGTGCTCCACGGCAAGTCCTCGGGGTAGTCGTGTCCATGATAACGCGACACCTCGCCAGCGGGGAAAACGCCCAAGCCTTTGCCCTCGGCAACATGCTGTATAGACCCTTTGATGCCGCCCACGCTACTCTTCCATTCGGGGTTTTTCTCGAATGGGTTGACGGCGAAGAAGCACTCCTTGAGGTTAGGGATGTGCGAGAGAATGAAGTTGGCCATCACCTTGAAATCGGGACGCACCTTAGCGACCGCGCTCAACAGCATCACGCCTTCGATGGCACCAAAGGGATGGTTGCTGACCATGATGAAACCGCCTTCCTTGGGGATGTTCTCCAGTTGTTCTGGAGCCACGTCAATGCTGATGTTCATGTTCTTCAGCAGATGGTCGGCGAACTCACAACCCTGATAATCAGCAGCTTCATCAAAAAGACGGTTGATTTTGCCGAGACGGAGATAGCCATAGGCCAGCCCTGCGACGCAGGTGCCGAAGAAGCCTTTCAAGCCCAAAGCCTTTTTGAGATCAGATGTGGTGACTACTTTTCGCATGGTTTCAACTTGCAAAGATACGGAAAATCTCAATAAAAATCGTAATTTTGCCTTGGATTTGAATTAAAACCATGGTAATATTGTTCAACAAGCCCTTTGGCGTCCTCAGCCAGTTCACCCCCGAGGCTGGACACCGCGCCCTCAACGAGTTCGGTTTCCCTCCTAACGTATATGCCGCGGGTCGCCTCGACCACGACAGCGAAGGCGCCTTGCTCCTCACCGACAACGGGCCGCTCATCAAGAAGTTGCTGGACCCGAAGTTCGAGCATTCGCGCACCTATCTGGCGCAGGTGGATGGACAGATCACGCAAGAGGCGGTCAACCAATTGAAGAAAGGCGTCGTCATCAAAGGCTACCGCACCAAGCCCTGCCAAGCGGAAATCTTCGAAGCCCCCGAGAACCTCTGGGAGCGGGTGCCGCCCATCCGTTACCGTGCCAACATCCCGACAAGTTGGGTAAAGCTCACCCTCATCGAAGGCAAAAACCGCCAAGTACGCCACATGACTGCCGCCGTCGGCTTCCCGACATTAAGGCTGATACGGGTCCAAATCGGCAATATCGCCTTAAGCAATTTGCAGCCCGGGGAATGGAGGGTAGTCACTGAGCATGTGCTTTGAACAACAAAAAAGGCTTCCAATTGTTTTTTTGGAAGCCTTTAATTTGTTGATTATCAACTTATCAATACTCATCCTCGTGGAAGATTATTATTATTTATTGATTATCAGTATTTTATAATATATTTTATCATCGTTACCCAAGTTATACCCAAGTTTATTTTACCATTTAATCCCATCAGAACCCATGAAAACACCTGTTTTTGAAGGGATTATATAGGAAAAATCATACATGTTTTTTACTTGAAATTATTCTAATATTAAATACCATTGATTTGGCATCCTACAAACCACCAACTCCTATTGTAATCATTATTAGCATTGTGTTTTCTTCAATAGTATTGTATTTTCTTCCCTTAAAGAAAACCACATAATTATTCTGCGTCAGCCAAAGCCGAAAACGTGGCATAAAACAATTGGTCGAAAACAATTTCTTTTTTTTCTACGGGTACGGTGGGGGACTGCGGAAGGAGTTACCCCCCTCCCGTCCGCCGGATTGACGGGGGGCTGTTTTTTACATCCACAAATGCTTGCGAAAATTTTACCCAAAATTTTGGGATTTTTATTAGGGGGGGGGCTAAAAATCAAATGTAGTACCTACACCGAAAAAATTTTTTCATGTGATTTTTGGCACAAAAAACTGATAAATCAGTTTACTTTTTCTACCTATTCGCCTATTTATTGGTATATGCCCATTATAATTTGAATAATAATTTGAAAAACAATGTATTACAATGAAGAAAACACATTACAAAAGACAATTTCGTGAACTAACAGATGAGACCAAAGGCAAGATTTCAAATTCACTCAAAGGCAGACACTTGACCCCACAGCACCGCAATGCAATAGCCAATAGCCTCAAAGACTATTGGGCAACAGTCAAATCAATCCATGATGTGGAGCAAAATAATAATGATTTACAATCCATTGAACAATGACAAAACCTTCAGTAAACAACGGCTACCATGCAGACTTTGCGGAAATCATAGACTTTGAAAAACTTGATAACGTTCTTGATGCCTGGGTCGATAAGAATGAATTTTTGACGAAGTATGATGCTTTTCGCACCAACAAATTCCCATTGAAATCGAAGGCCGAGGTTGAAAATAGCATTGCCACATTGAACAGGCTCGTCAATGAAAGTGGATTAAGCGATTATGACAAGCACACCCTAATGAACTGCATCAAGGTAGTATCACTACTATTTGACAACTACGGATTGTCCTTTGCTGTGGGATTTGTTAAGCGCAACATGGCTTATGCACTTGATGAGGAACTTGAACGAATGAAAGCCGAGGAAAACAACATCCACTTGGACTGAATATCAACCCCGAAACACCCTTATATTTAATAAGGAGTAAAATTTTTTCGGCTTTTTTTGTAGAATTATTTGGGTTTTTGATTTGAAAAATGTATATTCGATATATAACAAGTTGAAAAATGAAATCAATGATAGTCGAAAGATACGTGCTGAATATTTTTTCAGGAAAATTGCAGAAAATTTGGGATTCTCATTTTCAATTTGTATATTGGAGATATAAATGATACGGAAACGGTCAGCCCATCGAAATGATACGGTGAGATTGTGATACGGGACTGACCACAACGCAAACCTTCTTGCACACCCAATTAAGGCATCCGATGATGCCCACAGGATTTGTGCGCTTTAATTTGAACATTATAAAACTTTAATCAGATGGAAAATAGAAGTTCCGACAGTCAAGAAACAAATGGCGTAGTGATGACTGATACGCCGAAAAAGAACTATTCAATTAGCCTTACACTTGAAATAGGTGGATTTACGCTCCTTCATAAAGAATTGGAAAGCGATGATTTAGAGAGCCAAGAAGTGGATGACCTTCTGTATGACTATGGTTATATTTCAGAATGTTTGAATGACTTGGCAGATAACACAGGTGCATACATTATTAGAGAAGATGGCGAATGTAAAGACGAAGAACTGATTTGGTTTGAAAGCAATTATTGTGATTATGATTTAGAAATGACTGTAAGATATGAACAAAAAGGTATGGAGGCTTGATTATGAGAGTAAAAGAAAAAGTACAATGGACTTACAGTGACGGTGATTGTGCCTTCAACACAAAGAAAGAGGCAAAAGAGGACAGAAAAAGAAACTTCGGACACCTTTATGAAGGTGGTGAGAAACAAATGGATAAACTACTTCCAATTTACAAGGCAGTATTCGCTTTTAATAAATATGGCGAAATGGTATATATGGTAAAAGAGGTCTTATTATGAAAGAAATAATAAAAAGATTAGATGAAATAGTAAGCGAATTAAGGAGTGAGTATCGTTATTACGATAAACAATGGGAATTGTCCGATTACAGAGATTCAATACTCGCTTACCACAGAAACTATTACGAAATTGCCGCCTCTTCAATCGAAGTTGCTTTGGAAGCGATTAGGAATGCTGAAAATATAGAAACGGAATTAGAAACCAAGGAAGAGGTACTAAACGAACAGCGAGAGCTTCTAATGAACGAAGTCGAGAAAACTCTTGATGAAGAGCCAAACACATTCTCTGCCGATTGTACCACAACAAAAGAATCGGTTATTATTGGCAGAGACCCGGAAGATGATGACTTGCCATTTTGAACCTGAACCTTTAGAAGTATTAAAGAGGATTGGTGCCGGACACTATCAAACTCGACACCAACCTGACCCAAAAGCACGCAAGAGCGTATTTTCCCATTGAAAAGTGTGACATTTTAAGTTTGATACACTTTAATATCTACCGATACATTTGTAAGACATACCAAGTGTGTCATCTTATAACAAAATGATAAATTGACCAAATCTTAGTTGTATAATCATTGAAAACGCCCGACCGTAATGGCCAGGCGTTTTCTTCTTTATTTTGTTTCGATTTGTGGTTAGACAAATTTTTGCAACTTCCTCAATGTCCCAACGGATGTGCCTGTGAGTTTTTGAACATTTCGGAGGCTGATGTTCTTTCGGAGCAGCGAAATCTCTTTGCTATATTGCTCTTTGTATTTGTCATCACTCTTTCTGTATGTCGATGGCCTACCCATTTTGATTCCTTCTTCCTTGCAAATTCTGATATACCGATTGCGGCCTGATTCCATGCGTTCTGCAATGGTCAGTCTTTCCATTTGAGCCACTTCAAGCAGAATGGTTGAAATCAAGCTGGCCACGGGATTTGGCTTGCCGTTTTCATCGAGGGTGCAAAGGTTGTAGTTCTTCACATAAAGGGCAATGTGGTTTTCATTAAGTAATTGGATAAGTTTCAGGGCTTCAAGGGTATTACGGCCAAGGCGGTCGATGGAAAGCACCACCACCATGTCCACCTGATTGGTCTTGACAAATGAAATCATTTCTTGGATTTCGGGACGCTCTTCAAGTTTCTTCGCACCGCTGACCTTGTTGGCAAAGACCTTCAGGATGTTCCAATTGTTTTTTACGCAATAATCAGTTAATTCGTCAATCTGACGATTGTAGTCTTGACGATTCGTAGAGCATCGGCACAGTAAACAGGTATTCTTCATAACTATCAATTTTAATTCCAGTGCAAATATAAACAAAAAACAGATAGAATTTACCAAAAACGGATATTTTTTTTGATACAGCGAAATTATTTTTTTATCATTTGGTTTTAGAGGAGGTTTTTATTCTTATTTTTGTGCCTTACATTACCAAAAACAGATAGTTTGAGGGGAGTAATTCTTTTATTCGTCTGTTGGAGGTCGAGATACAAAAGAGATACATTTGAACGTGTTATGATAACAGGCGAGATTAAAAACCGTATTGATTCAATATGGGACACTTTTTGGACAGGTGGTATAACCAACTCAATGACCATTTTGGAGCAGATGACTTATCTGTTCTTTATGAAGATGCTTGACGATGCCCAACGCACAAAGGAAGCCAATGCAAATGTGATGGGCGTGGCAGTGAAAGACCCCACTTTCAAACAAGGCACCTGGCACAATCCCGAAACCGATAAGGATGTCCCCTACACCAATCTCCGTTGGAGTTTCTTCAAGAACAAGGAAGCCGATGAAATGTACCGCATCATCAGCAAGGACGTATTCATCTTCATTAAGAATTTGAATGATGGTAGAGAATCGGCATACAGCAAGTTCATGGCAAATGCCACTTTCCTTATCCAAAGCCCAAGAACACTTGTGAAGATTGTGGAAGGCATCGACCATCTTGACATGAACAATAGGGACACAATGGGCGATGTGTATGAGTATGTTTTGGGTAAGATGGCGGCATCAGGCAATAATGGTCAGTTCCGTACCCCAAGACACATCATCCGAATGATGGTTGAACTGATGCAGCCCACATTGAAAGACACCATTTGCGACCCTGCAATGGGCAGCGCAGGTTTCATCGTGGAATCAGCAAAATATGTTCAAAGCCTTTACAAGACCGAGTTACTGAAACAGGAAAACTCCGAACACTACAAAAACGATATGCTTCACGGCTTCGATACCGATGCCACTATGCTCCGTATCGGTGCAATGAACCTGATGTTACATGGTGTTGACAATCCTGATATTCGATACCAAGACAGTCTTTCGACCGACAACAAAGATGACAAATGCTATACTCTTTGCCTTGCCAATCCACCTTTCACAGGGAGCCTTGATAATGAGGCCGTGAGCAAGACCCTGTTGGCCATCACCAAGACAAAAAAGACAGAATTGCTATTTCTTGCCTTGTTTGTGAGAATATTGAAAACAGGTGGCCGTTGCGCAAGCATCGTTCCTGATGGCGTTTTATTTGGCAATAGCACAGGCCATAAGGCCATTCGCAAAGAGTTGATTGACCACCAACGCTTGCAAGCAGTAATTTCAATGCCCGCTGGTGTATTCCAACCCTATTCAGGTGTTTCCACTGCCATCCTCATTTTTACAAAGACCGATGCAGGAGGCACTGATAAAGTTTGGTTCTATGACATGAAGGCGGACGGATTTACTCTTGACCAAAGAAGAGCATCATGCGAGGAAAACGATATTCCTGATGTGATAGCACGTTTCAGAAACCTTGCAGCAGAGGAAAGTCGCACACGAAAAGACCAAAGTTTCATTGTCCCTGTTGATGAAATCAAAGCCAATGATTATGACCTTTCCATCAACAAATACAAGGAAGTTGAAAAGGTAAAGGTGGAATACGAACAACCTTCGGTGGTACTTGGTAGAATTAAGGATTTGCAAACGGGAATCACCGCTGCCATCAAGGAGTTTGAAGAAAAATATCTGTAAGCCATGAAAGAAGGTCTGACATACAAGAAGTTTGGAGAGGTTGCCACTTTTAGCCGAGGACTGACTTTTGCCAAAGGTGATGTTGCAGATGTATCTTCAAAAAAAGTTCTTCGTTCAAACAACATCGATTTGATTAGCCATTCTTTGAATTTTGATGATGTTACTTGTTTGAATGAAGATTTCGTGATTCCTGACGAGAAGAAACTTCACAAAGGAGATATATTCATTTGTATGTCAAATGGAAGCACTCAACATCTTGGAAAGGTCGCATTTGTCGAGGATGAAATTGATTATGCTTTTGGCGGCTTCATGGGTGCGATTCATCCTATAGCGAAAGTAGTTTATCCGAAATATGCTTTTTATTCATGTCTCTCAACGGAATACCGCAGGTTTCTTGCTTCAATCCTAAACGGCATCAATATCAACAATTTGAAGTGGAGTGATTTGTCAAAATTCTCCATTCCTGTCCCCATCATTGAAACACAACAACATATTGTTTCCGAACTTGACCTCCTCCAATCCATCATAGACAAGCAAAAAGCACAACTGAAGGAATTAGACAACCTTGCCCAAGCCGTTTTCTATGATATGTTTGGCGAGATTCTCAATGAAGTACCAAAATACACCCTTAAAGATGTTGCCTCATATTTTATAGGACTTACATATAAACCCACCGAGGTGTCTGATGACGGAACAATAGTTCTCCGTTCAAGCAATATACAAGAAAACCAACTTGATTTTCAAGATATTGTTAGAGTTAATACTAAAGTGGACAAGAAAAAGATTGTCGAAGAAGGGGACATCTTAATGTGTTCGAGAAATGGCAGTTCACGATTAGTAGGAAAAGTTGCAAGAATTAAAAACCTAAGTGAACAAATGTCGTTTGGCGCTTTTATGACAATCATCAAATCTCAATACAACGATTATTTGTTTTATTTCTTTTTAAGTCAGTATTTTAGAAGCCAACTAATAACGTCACAAACGGCCACCATCAATCAAATCACCACCAAAATGCTTGATGATATTAAATTAAATGTTCCGCCGCTTACCTTACAGCAAACTTTTGCTGAAAAAATCGAATCAATTGAAAAACAGAAATCAGCCATCACCAAATCTATAGAAGAGACACAAAAACTATTTGATTACACGATGGATAAATACTTTGGATAGATAATGAATAATGAAGGTAAAATCAAGCAAGAGGAATGGGAAGTTGGTTTCCTGTTTAAGCATTTAGGGGTGCTGGCACCAACTAAAGGCGAAAGCCCTGATTTTACTTTTGATTACGAAGGGACGCATGTCGGTTTGGAACACACAAGATGTTTTCCGAATAATAAAACAATAGACAATAATAGTTGGCGTAAGATTGAACGAAAGATTGAGGAAGAGTTGAACAAAAGCGACTTGCCTCCTCGTTATTTTCATTATTGTGCTATAACCCATAATGACGGGAAAAAGAATTGCAAGGCAATTGCTGAGGAAATACTGAATGGTTATAGGTATATGTTAGATAATGGCATATACGATATTGATGCTATGGGGTATCAAGGATACTATTTAGACAAATTGACTTATTTATCCTATTATCCATCTTATGCCCCGAATCATTTTATAATTTCCGAAATTACAGGCGGCTTTGAAAGCAAAGCAGACGTGATGCCTCTTTCAGAAACTATAAGAAAAAAAGAGGAAAAACTACTCGAATATAAAAGCATTGAACAAAACAGTGCAATCCAAGAGTATTGGCTGACTGTGTATATTCCACCGGATGAAAATTGCACAATTGAAGAAAAAGCGTCATTCTTTAATGATAGCCAATACGATAGGATTTACCTGATAAATGGAAGATATATTGGAGCCTTAATGCAAGGCGACACGTCAAGCATATTGAGATTAAAATAAAAAAACAGAAGGCTTATGCGAAACTTCGACTACATAAAGGAACTTGGGATGACCGACCTGCACCGTTTCTGTTCGGCAGCAGAGGAAAACCAATGGAGCAATCCCGATTTTAGTGCTGTCAATGCAAGAAAGGCATTGGAGTACATTACCAAGTCGCTGTATATAGCAAAAGGCATTGAAATTCCACCAAGGGCATCGTTGGCCGAGCTGGTCGATGGAGAGCCATTCAGCGGTTTCATCAATGACCCCAAGGTGATGATGGCAGTCCACTATGTCCGCAGGGTGGGCAACCACGGAGCGCATAGCACCGTTTCACGAAGAGAGGCATTCTTCGCATTGCTCAATATTTACAATGTAGTTGGGGCTATCCTGTTAAAGTTGAAGATTGTCGAGGAAGTAAAGCCCTTCGACAATGACCTGATACCGAAATCCGACCACGAAACAGTCTTTGTGCCTTCCAAAGTCGAGGTCAAAGAAAACGACACCATTGTTTCCGGTGCCGACAAGCAATCACTGAAAGACCCGAAACCCGTTGAAGAACTGCCTACTGACATCACCGAAGCCGAAACCCGAAAGTTATTCATTGACCTGATGTTGAAAGAAGCAGGATGGCAGGTGCTTGACACTGAAGGGATGGTTCAACCCCTGAAAGCCTGTATTGAAGTCGAGGTTCATGGGATGCCAAACGAAGATGGGATTGGCTATGCCGACTATGTTCTTTTCAGCGGCAACGGACTTCCGCTTGCCGTGGTCGAGGCCAAACGCACATCGGTTTCACCCGTCAAGGGCAAGCATCAAGCAGAGTTGTACGCCGACTGCCTTGAAAAGCAATATGGCATTAGACCTGTCATATACTACACCAATGGATTTGAGACAAAAATCATTGATGGGTTGGGCTATCCCCCAAGGCCGTTGTTCGGTTTTCACACAGCCGATGACCTGGAACGCCTAATTCAAAAACGAGGCCGCAAGGACATCACCGATTTTTCAGTCAAAGACAACATCACCGACCGCCACTATCAGAAAATGGCCATTAAAGCCGTGTGTGAGCATTACAACAAGAAGCACCGCAAAGCCTTGTTGGTGATGGCCACGGGAACGGGAAAAACGAGAGTTTCAATATCACTTGTAGATGTGCTGATGCGCAATGATTGGGTAAAGAATGTGCTGTTTCTTGCTGACAGGACAAGCCTTGTCAGCCAAGCCCACAAGAACTATGTGAAACTGTTGCCCAATACCACCACTTGCGTTTTGAGCGACAAGGATAATGATAAAAAGAAAGACATCAACGCCCGTATCGTGTTTTCCACTTATCAAACCATGATAAACTACATTGATACAGATGATAAACTATATTCGGTAGGGCATTTTGATTTGATTATCATTGACGAGGCACATAGGTCGATTTTCGGCAAATATGGGGCTGTGTTCAACTATTTCGATACAATGTTGGTCGGCTTGACCGCCACACCGAGAGAGGATGTTGACAAAAGCACATACGAGATATTCCAAATGGAAGAAGGAGAGCCGAATTTCGCTTACGAGTTGGACGAGGCCGTGGCAGACCATTATTTGGTCAACTATCATGGCTTCAAGCGTGGTTCTCTTATTTTGAAAGAAGGCATCAAGTACGACAAACTGACGGAAGAAGAAAAGCATCAGCTGGAATTGGTTTGGGAATACGAGCAAATCAATGGCAGGGACATTGCCAACAACGAAATATTCAGTTATATATTCAACCAAGACACAATAGATGCAGTCCTTCAGGACTTGATGGAAAACGGCCTAAAGGTGCAAAGTGGAGAACGCATTGGAAAGTCGGTCATCTTCGCTTACAATCACCGCCATGCTGAAATGATTGTCGATAGATTCAATGTGCTTTATCCTGAATATGGAGCAGGTTTTTGTGCGTTGATTGACAATTACATCACCTATGCCCATGACTTGATTGATAAGTTTGAGATTCGTGATACAGACCCACAGGTTGCCGTTTCGGTCGATATGCTTGACACAGGCATTGACGTGCCTGACATTCTCAATCTTGTTTTCTTCAAACCCATCAAGAGCAAGATTAAATTCTTGCAGATGATTGGACGTGGAACGAGATTGAGCGAAAATATTTTTGGCCCCGGTAAGGACAAGGAATGTTTCTACATCTTCGATTGGTGTGGCAACTTCGATTTCTTTGACAAAAATCCTGATGGCCACGAAGCACAGACCACACAATCACTAACGGAACGTCTGTTCTGTTTGCGTTCTGAAATTGCTTTCCAACTACAGCATCAGAAGTGGCAGGAAGATGACTACTGCAAAAACCTTCACGATGAAATCAAGGCATTGCTTCACGAACAAGTTGGAACGCTTTCAGACAGTCATATTTCAGTCAGAATGAAGTGGGAATCTGTAAGCCATTTCAAGGAAAAAGAATCGTGGACTTACATTTCTGATTTGGATTTGCTGACCTTGAAAAAGGACATTGCACCACTATTACCCAAAAGCACTTTGGATGAAAGCGCAAAGAAGTTTGACGTGTTGACCTTGACTATTGAACTTGCTTGCCTTGATGGTGATGTGAATCCGACAAAGAGCATACAACGCGTGAAGTTGATTGCGGAGAAGTTGGAAGAAATGGCCACATTGCCACAGGTTCAGGCCAAAATGCCCACAATCAAAGAGGTTCTTTCCGAAGTGGCATGGCAGAATGTTTCGCTTCAATGGCTTGAAAAAGTAAGAACGGACTTACGAGACTTGATGAAGTTCCTGTTAGGGGACAAAAAGAAGTGGTTTGTGGTCGATATTGATGATGTCATCAGCGATGAAGGCGAGGTCGAGGGCGTTACTCCAAGGGTCAGTTATAGGCAGCGTGTGATGGATTTCCTTGCCTCCAACAGACATTTGCCCGTGTTGGAAAAGATATACAACATGAAGCAGTTGGATGGTGATGATTTCAGAGAGTTGGAACGCATCATGTGGGAAGAGTTGGGCAGCAAGGAAGATTACGACAAATACACAGCTGGCAAGATGTGTGGTTCCAATGTGGCAATACTGATTCGCTCGTTGATTGGTGTGGACAGAAAAGAAGCCATGCAACGTTTTGGATGGTTCATTTCGGGCATGGAACTAAACTCCGAACAAGAAGAGTTTTTGATGACTGTGGTCAGTTATGTTTGCGAGAATGGCGACATCACAAAGGATGTGGTCGTAAACGAGCCGCCATTTGATGAGCGATTGAACGTGTTCGATGCCTATATGATACCATTGGCCAAATACATCGACAATATCCATAACGTAGTAATTCCGCTTTATCAGCAAGGAGGCAATCCTGTATCGATGGCGGCAGAGGCATAACAAAATTCACCTAAAACAAATAGGCTACTATGAGCGAGAAAAGAGAGATGACCCAAGAGGAAATCCAGCTATTCAAAGACTTGCAGAATAAGAGAAAAAAACAGAATGAGGCTTTGGATTTCTCCATGAGAGGTGCAATTAGGGGTACGGAGGACATCTATCCCGAAACAGCCCATTTTGTGTATGAATTATTGCAAAACGCAGATGATTGTGGAGCAACCGAAGCCACTTTTATCATTTCCAAAACAAATCTAATATTCAAGCACAATGGTCAGGAACACTTCACCATCACTCCTGACAGGGAAGATGTTCATCCTTACGGGCATATCAATTCCATCACAGCCTATTGTTCCACTAAAACCAACAACGAAGAACAGATTGGAAAATTCGGAATAGGATTTAAATCCGTCTATCAATATACTGAAACCCCTGAAATATACGACGATGTGTTCAGGTTCAGGATAGAGAACAGAATGATACCCTATCTTATCGAAAACGACCATCCATATAGGAAAGATGGGGAAACCCTTTTTGATTTGAAATTCAAAGACCCATCCAACGATTTCAATGAGATTTACAACCGCCTGAAACAATTAAAAGACCCTGTTTTATTTCTTCCCCATATCACAAAAATCAATTGGCAAATCGAAGGGTCTCAAGATATTCTTTCGTTTGCAAGATACGAAAGATACATTGGGGAATGGGATGATATTAAATGCCATCTCACAACGGTCAACAACAATAACGCAATAGAAAGGCTTTATGTTTTTAGTAAATACGTAAAAGTACCGAAACAGAACAAGAATGTCGAAATAAAAGTAGGTTATTACATCGACAATCAAGATGGTTTGTCCATCGATATAAGGCCAAAGATTTATTGTTTCTTCCCGACAGAGGAAAAATATCACATGTGTTTTGTTGCCCATGCTCCGTTTTTATTGACAAGCAATCGTGCCGGGCTTAAAAAGAATGAAGTCAACGACTTTTTTCATCAAAGAATAGCATCTTTGGCAAGTTTGGCATTGGTTTATCTAAAAGAAATTGGAGAAAGCAACAAACAACTCCTAATTGATGAAAACCTTTTTAAAATCATCTCACTTGACAAAGAGATTCCGGAGGTGTTATTAAACAGTTTTGTCAGAGTGGTCAAGAAAAATAGCCTTATTCTTTCAAGAGAACGTAAATATTTAGGTGTTGATGAGGCTTTAAGAGGTGATTCGGAAGATATTGAGACCTTGTTGGGAAAGGAGCAACTGGCGGCGTTACATCCTAATCAGCAAATCCAAAGAGACTTTATCTTCAACAAGAAAGACAAGCGAAACGACATTGATGAAGAGGTCGTAAAACAACTTGGCATTGAGATTTTGGATTCCGAATCCTTTTCATCGAAATTGACTGTTCGCTTCTTGAAACAACAAGATGAAACATGGATTGACAGGTTTTATAACTATATCGAAAGGCACGCCCGTCAATTATGGAACAAGCAGGACAAGAAGGGAGGAGAAAATCTTGTTTTGAGGATAAAACCAATAGTTAGAACCGATACAGGGGAATGGGTTTCGCCATATAAAACAAAAAAAGTAGCCGCAGGATGGGATTGGAGCAAATATGAGCGGATTTATAAAGACGTTGCAGACAGCACTCCTAATGTGTTTTTACCTATGGCAGATGGTACACGATTGGAAGGAAAGCATTATTCGTTTGTTGACGTTTCTTTATACGAAAAGCATAAGTCGTTTTTTGTGGCCTTGGGTTTGCACCAACCCAAAATAATGGATTTTATCAATTTGGACATTCTTCCCAAATACAGAGGGACGACAATTGACGGCAATGACGAAGAACTGGTTCAAGACTTTGTACAACTTCTCAACATTTGTCATAAATCAAATGATGAACAAAAGAACGAAATCCGAAAACTGCTTTATAAAGAGTATTATTTAAGAGGCATTGATGGAAATTTCTATAACATCCACGAAATTTTCGATGATGTTCCATCTTTGCATGTGTTTTATGGCGATGACTGTGGTTATTTGGACTATTCCTATTACTCCACTCCTGAATCACGATTGACCAAGGACGAAATTAGAAATTTCGCTTTGTTTTTGGGAATCAACAAAGATATTAAGATAACAATACTTACAAGTTATAATCATAAGTTAGCATCCCTTTGCGACATTAGCACAAGAAGGCCTGCCGAATGGTGGAAAGACTTCGATATAGATGGATATGACCCCGATGATTTAACCAAAGAACAATCTCATATAATGTGGGATTTTTTGTGCCGTCTTGAAAAAACGGATTTGGAAAAATACTTCAAAGCCCAATGCTGTGGGTTTCAGAATCACGATTACTCTTCCAACAAACCGAAAATATTTACTTGCGAAAGCACTTTATTCCGCCAGCTCAAAGAGGATGCTTGGATATGTAATCAAGATGGTAAATTTTGCGCTCCAAGTCAAATCAAGAAAAGCGAGTTTCTTTTGTCGGGATATGAAGAGTGTTTCTTCATCACCAATCAGTTAGGCTTTAAAAAAGAGCAACCCAAGGAAGTGTCTTTGGAGGCATTAGGGGCGACAAAAGAACAACAGGAAAACGAGAAAATAGGTAGGCTTTTCAAAGCAAAGGGCTACTCGTTGAGAGACCTCGAAGAGTTTGATAGATGGAAAGCCCGTCAAAGTCATTTTACCATAACCGAAACAGAAGGCGAAAACGAAGTAGCAGACAGTGGACAAATTGATGAACCAAACGAGCCTGTCTCAAAAAACATTTCAACCCCATTGGATGCCCGATATGGTTCATCAGGAAACAGCGAGAATGGAGAAACAAAAGTTTCCGTAAATATACCTCCAAGCAAAACGAGAAGCAGTGCTTTAGATAGTTTTCTTGAAAGGCAAAAACAACGCATTGATACAGAGTGTGAAAAGGAGAACCTGCTGCACGAAATGCAAGACTTGCCAACGTATTCCAAAGATTGGTTTTTGCACGGCCTTAAATATGAATACTTAAACTCAAAAGACACGGGAAAAGACCAAATCTCTCATTCTTTATCCATATCCTTTACCAAAGTCATTCCCGAACACAGTAATGTTTTCAAATTCTGCAATGCCTCAAAACCGATTCCAAGGTGGCTTGAAGAGATAGATGGGGACATCAAAGTCGATTTCCGTTTCAAAAGCGGCGATGGCGTTCAGGTGAGTTTTGCTATGGCTTGCGTACAGGATTTCTCATTAAGGTTAAGAGCAAAAGGGAATGATGAAGAAGCCCTGAACAAAATAGCATGGGAAGATTTGACATCTGCCGACTTGGACATCAACAACCCCCGTGGATTGGTGAAAAACCTGTATGACGCATTTTGTTTGCTCCCATTTGACAATTCTTTTGATTTCCAAGCCAACTTACAGGAAAACGTTCAATTCATTTTCGGCCCTCCTGGCACGGGTAAAACGACCTATATCACCAAAAAAATCAGTTCATTAATTCACGAGAACGGCGAGTGCCGTATTTTGGTGCTGGCACCTACCAACCAAGCCTGTGATGTAATCACCAAGCAATTGATAAAGCAGAACCCTCATGGCCAATGGTGGTTGGGAAGATTCGTGGCAACCAATGACGAATCCATAGACCAAATGGGGTTGGTGTGCGGAAGAGATTCCATGATTTACGCTAACGACCTTTGCTGTGTGGTCTCTACAATGGCTCGTCTATCATACGATTATTTTGAGAGCCCAGGTGAAGGCAGGCACTACTTGAAAGATATTCATTGGGATTACGTCATTTGCGATGAAGGTTCCATGTTGTCCCTTCCCGAAGTGGTATATGCTATCTACAATTTCTCCTATGATAAGGATTCCAACTTTACAAATACACCAATTATCATTGCTGGCGACCCGAAACAACTTCAACCAATTGATGCAAGTGGAGTTTGGGAAAAAAGAAACTTATATGATATGGTGAATTTGGATAGTTTTGAAAACCCAATCACCACCCCGATTCAGTTTAAGATAACCAATCTTGAAACCCAATACCGCTCCGTTCCTGCCATTGGAGAATTATTTAGTCGGTATTCTTATAACGGCTTATTGAAGCATCACCGCATGGCTTCCAACCTATTGGAATTAAACATACGGGGTCTTGAAGGTATCAAACCAATCACCTATATGCCGTTCTTGGTTGATAATTACGATGATATTTACGGGGCAAAAAGAATGGCAGGCTCTAATGTCCACATCTATTCGGCAATCATCACAACGGAGTTGTGCAGATACATTGCCGTTGAATACGCCAAAGGACGACCGAAGGAAAAACTGAAAATAGGTGTTATTTGTCCGTATATTGCACAAGTTCAGTTGGTTGAAAAGTTGTTAAGTGAATATAATGACATTCCGTTGGGAGGTGGTGTCGATATTACCATTGGAACAATACACAGTTTCCAAGGCGACCAATGCAATATAATCTTTGCCTTATTCAATCCTCCTAAAGGAATGGCAAGCAAGAGACAAGACCAATTTACCATGCTCTTGAATGATGACCACCTCGTAAATGTCGCCATTAGCCGAGCAAAAGATTATTTGTTCATTATGATTCCGACACATGATAGTTATGGCAGAGAGAATCTGAAGGACATCAATAGAGCAGCCGACATTCTATTAAAAGACAAGGATTATCCTTATTCTGATGATGTTTGCCAAATTGATTGCTCAAAGCTGGAATTATTGTTGTTTGGAGAAACCGGGTATCTGAAAAAGAAGTCATACATTACTTCACATCAGATGGCAAATGTCTATACACCATCAGGATATGCGTATGACATCCGAGTTGACGAAAGTGCCATTGATATCCAAATCGGAAAACCTCTTCAAATCGAGAAAGCACAACAGGGAACGACACAGGCGATAAAGGAAGCCCCAATAGTCAACCCGGTCGTTTCAAATTCTATTTCTGATAAACTATACAATAGTTTCATTCACCCTTTGCTGGAAGCAATAAAAGCAAGGAACGAAATGACCATATCGAGGTTGCTTCAAAAACCCGATGGTAATTCTATTAACTTGTATAGAGAAGCATTGCAAAAAGCCATAATGGAGAGTATTCATGGAGAAGATTTTTGGTTCTTTTTGCCGATTGTTCTAAAGCACACTCACTCAAAATCACAAAAAACCATTACTGACACCAATGGGAAAACAAGAACTTACATAGTTAATCAATACCATTCCTCAATCTACAGAAAGCCCATAATTGATGCTATTGAAAGCATGGATGATTTGGGTTATTATCTTGTGCCAGACATCGAAGAGAAACTTGATGAAATTGCCCCTATGCTCTTTGAGGATTCTGACAAGATTCTTCAAGACATTGACCTTCTCTATTTATTCAGGAAATATTACAAGGGAAACCTGACAGCCCAAATGCGAGAACGGTTTTCATACGTTAGCAATCCATCCTATTTTTACAAGTTGTTTGAAATTTTCCCTTCCCTGACGGAATCGAAAAAGATTGACTTCTTGCTGAAAATTCATAGTCGGGCTTCCATGTTTTTGATTTGTAAATTATTAACGGGTGTCTCTGCTCGTAATACAACAACGAAAGAGTATATCCTGTTCAATAGTCCGACTTACAAAAAGTCTGTCTTGGACAAAATAAGGGGAACGGATGACTTAGACAGGTTATGCAATCAGATAATACGTAATAGTATTAAACCCGGCTCCGTAGGGGAAAAGAGGTGGTGTGAATCAATAATGGATGAAGGTTTTGACGAATTTCAAAGGGTATTAAACCGTGGTTTATATGCAAGGCGAAGCCCTCAAAATTCCTCTTACCATAAGCATGGCAAAAAATAATTGGTTCGATTGTTTTTAGGTAAATAGATGACAAGTAAAATCCAATATTACCCCAAGTTGAGCATCCATGAAAATGCCATAAAAAATGGCGTTAGCGAGGATGCCATACGTTATTTTATTCGGACACGGAAGATTGACAGGCGTTATGAAAGGAAGGTCAACATTGTCAACGAAATAAGAGCGTATCTAAAAGAGCACCCTAATGCCACAAGAGACGAGGTTTCCAAAGCCACAAAGCATGGAATAAACACCATTAGGGATTATTGGGATGTTGCCAAAGGAACAAAAGAATTGCAATCTGTTTTTGGTAAAGAAAAGAAGCCAAAGATAGACATAAGGGAAGCCCATGACTTTTATGCCACGCATCCAAGCGCAACAAGGGACATTTTAAGGGTTGAGCCATTTGAAAAGAGAGTTCTTGAACCATTTTGCGGCACCGGCACGATGGCGGAAGTAATCAAACAAAGCGGAAGAACTGTATTGGCCTACGACATCATTGACAGAGGATATGGCGAGGTTGGAGATTTCTATGAGATTGATGTCGAGGAAGGTCTATACGACATCATCACCAACCCACCCTATAATGAAGAAATACCTAAACTCATTGGTCGTTGTTTGAAATTGGCAAAGCACAAAATAGCCATTCTCATGCCAATAAGGTATTTGTCGGGGAAAGCCCGTTTTTCCGACCTGTACGAGCACTTTCCACCTTCAAGGGTGTATGTATATCAGGATAGGATTTGCATCGCTAAAAACGCCGATTTCAACCGATACTGCGACACGTCAAACAAAGAAATCTATGCTTGGTATATTTGGGAGAAGGGCTTCAAGGGAAAGACCGAATTGAAATGGTTGTTGAATGGTGATTGAACCAATAAAATGGGCGACCCCAATTAAAGAGCCGCCCAAGTTTCCAGGCTTTCTGCGTTAAACGCAAATAGTGATTCATTTGTATTTCGTGTTGCAAATATAAAACTTATTTTAAAACCGCAAGGAAAACAACGTATATAACTTAACCTCTTGCTGGTTTGTACGCACTACCCCATTCTTTTCGTGTAATATGTGACCCCGATTCCTTAGGGGCACTTCTTTTGCGGCTCTTCGTTGGGGGTGATTTGTAGAAACCTTCGTTTTTTGCGACACTATAGCATTCCGCAAGCCCATTCTGATGAAAGTGCATGTCCGTTTTGGCAGTTTTCAAAACTTCCGCAAAGTCCACATAATTAGCCGCACTCAAAATTGCAAAATACAAATCCTCTGACATGGGGTCTTTACTATTTATTCCATAAGCCCCTCTAAACCATCTTAACCATCTTTCTCTTACAACATTAAGAAATTCTTTTTCGGGGTCTTTAGGGGATTTGTTCTTGTTTTTGTATTTCCTTAATTTTTGCCCCCATTCAAGCACTAATGACAAAACGTCTTTACCACATCCTTCAATAACAATATTTTGGGCTTGATTATCAAGAATGAGATTTCGCAATCTTAATATCTCGCTTTTGTGTTTTTCAATAGGTTCACCTTTTCCCATGGCCTCAATTAACCTATTTACATCATCAACGAGCCGTTTTTTCGCTTTCGGACGCTTAATTATATTTGAATCCACTTTAAAGGTTGGTTGTTTATTAAACAGATTACCCGACATTAAACTTAATGTTGGTCTGCAAAGATAATCATTTTCAGAACAACGAAAACAAAACAGGCGACCGCCTTTTTCAAGACAAGCCGCCTGTCGGTCGAGATAAATGAACATAGACTGCAAATTTAGTCCATTTCCCGATACTTCGCAAGTTGTCGCTTATAGTATTGTTCTTCCTCGCTTTTATCAAAGAAAAGCCCCGATTCGGCTTCTAAACCCCTGATGTAATTCATTATCACATAAGGATAATAACCTGCGTCATCGTCTTGACAGCAATGTTCAAGGTAGGCAAGACAATCCAAAGCATCTTCCCTGCTTCTTTTCATCATTTCTTCATTTTCCTTCATAATGAAATTGTTGTACCCTTTATTTTTAGGATAATATACAGAAAAAATCGCAAAAAAACAAATCCATGAAATGATTTCAACTGATTGGATGACAATAAAAAGGGCTGGCGCAACAATTCACCAACCCAAATTATGATTGAATCACGAAAAAATGAAATTGAAAAAAAGCCTCAATTATCTGAATTTGTTGTTCGCCACGCCCATCTTCTTTAACATACTTCTAAGGTCTGAATCAAGACCGTCATGGGTTTCAAAATATTCCCTAATAAAGTTCAAGTCTCTTATGAGTTTTTCCATTGGGCTGCCGCCTTCAGCATACTCTTTTATAATTCCGTCTGCAATGATTTGGAAAGCGTTGATATTACCCGTCAAATAGTCCGCAAGGTGAGGATAAAAATCATTAAGGTCTATTTGGGTAACGGGAACACCCGGTTCACCCAAATAATGGTGACGAACAATAAAACTGCCAAACAATCCACCTTCAACCCAACTATGGCTGACGGAATAGAACTCTTTGTCATAAATAAATACGAAGTACCCGTGACCGACCATAACTTTCTTTAACAAATCGTCATTCAGGAATTCAAATGTTCTTTCTCTTCCATCGCTGTAGCAGCCCACAACAAATGGTTTTTTGTACTGAATCTCATTGTCTATTTTCTCTAATTTTTTCAACATGTTGATATGCGGTTTCCCATACACCGCAAGGTCTCTATAATAATTATTATTGATGGCGTGATTGGGATTCAAGGACACGTCAAACCCCTGTTGTATATATGCAGCTGGCATCATTTCATTTTGTCCAACTGGTTTTCCATGGCCATTCTGACCTCATGGATTGCCTCTTCACGCCCAATCAATGATTGGATGTAATTCGACATTTCGTTTTTATCTTTGGTAATATAATAGCCCCTATTATTTGCCATGAGACAATCAAGCAACCCATGAATACGGATGTAGTTGATGATTTTCCTGACCCTGATTTCCGATATATCATATCCATGTTCTTGCATCTTCTCCACCATAAAGCGGTTTGAGACAGCGTTTTCTTTTCCCACTTTGTTTTGAAGGCATTTTACCATCACAGGCATCAACTCATCCATTTCATACTCCGACAACTTTGACGTTTCTTGCTCAAATAACACTATTGCCATATCTACTCGTATTTTATTATAAATAGCAGGTAGGTTAGAAAAAAATGGTGGCTTGATGAAAAAAGTTTTCGGTGGCATGAAACGCCAAAAACTGTTATTTGGTTTTATCAATTGGAATCGGTGAAGCGTTGGGAAAATTCAGGGCTTCATTGGATGATGAGCCATCAGGAAGAGACAAAGACCACTAACCAATTAGATTGGAGAGCGGAGTTCCTTTTGTTATTCTTTTTGGGCATAATTCGGCACTATCAGCAGAAGTACAAGTGCTGTGAGAACAATTTGAAAAAATCACGAAAAACTATAACAAGAATTTAAATATCAATTACTTATTTAATATTTAATTATTCTCTTTCCCTACGGGTTTCCTTTATAAAATATAATATTTCTGTATATAAAATTGAATATTAAAAAACATAGTAATCCCTAAAGGGAAAGACATTTTTACGGGCATCGGCTTGAAACTTGGTCTGTGTTGGGTTATTTTCTTTCTCCGTGTAGCGGCTGTTTCTTCCGCTGACACGCACGGTTTCCCAAAGATGCCAACCGTGGGACACATCCCTTTAAAGAGCCTTTCGAAGGTATTGGGGCTTGCCTTGATGTCTGATGCCTCAACTGCCTATGTTGACAGTTTACTACCACCCAACTTCTAACCGATGGTCTTTATTCTTGGACTTGCCAATGCGTTCCATCAGTGAACCCGTCATGCACCTGACGTTTTGCCTTCGTGTTTCAAAGAATTTTGTTTTGTTTGACCGACTAACCATTTGAGTTGTGTCGCATCGTTCCTTTGTTATTCTTTTTAAATAAATATAGTGGACAAGGTAAAAAAGTCAAGATTTGAAGAAAAATATTTTCTTTGCAAGCACATGATTTATGAATCTCAATTATAATTTTATGGATATGAACGAGTTAGTAAGAGATTGCCTAATGAATAATTCTGATTGTGGCAATATCCAATTGGTTGTCAGTTTGGATGACTTGAAAGAATTATGCGCCTATTTCGTGAAGCAAGAATTAGAGCGACAAGAAAAATTGAAGGAGCAGGAGAACGATGGCTTACTTGACACTAAACAAGTGATGGAATTACTCAACGTTAAAGAAGCAACTTTAGGCAGGTGGCACAACAGGGGGTATTTATGCCACATCAAAATAGGATTCCGCAATTACTATCATCGTGAAGATGTTGAGGAAATGCTTGATAAAAGGAAGTCCTCATGTCGCAAGTAAACAAACAACATAAAAGAAAGGAGGTGTAATTGAGCCATGTTCCCGTATGAAATACCAACATTAACCCATGAAGAACTTCGCAAGTATAAAGGATTTGAAGATATGTCCGATGAAATGCTGGACAAGGCGTTGGATGTCCTTTACACACTAACATACGCTTACTTGAACAGCAAAGAGAAAATTGAAGAATATGAGAGGGGAAAGACAAAAGAATGCCACGGGTGAAGAAAAAAATTTGGTTTTAACTTATAAAAAAGGTATATTATCTATGTTACCCAATGAGATTATTGATGGGGGCTCCCGAATATAGTAGGGATTTTAAATAATACGGTATCATACAAAACCAATGACACCAATTGAGAGTTGGATTAATGAGTTAGTTCAGAAAAAAGTTGAAGAAGAAATTAGAAAAATGAAAGACAGTCTGGCAATAGAACAAAGCAACATCAAACCTGTTTATACGACTAAGGAAATGCTTAAATTGCTTGATGTTGACCCCAAGACCCTGAAAAAATACATAAACGAGGGGCTGTTAAGTAGCAGCCACCCTTTCGACAAGCGTTTCTTTCTCCATCAGGACTTGATGGATTTTCTATTGAACAAGAACATACGTGAAGAAGCGTTCAATATCAAGTGAGTTATTCTTGGTCGAATACTTTAGGGAGGCAACCCTCAAAAGTTGCCCTATTTTCTATCACATCGTCAACAGTCTCATCCAAGAATTTTGCGTAATTCTTTTCCGTTGCCATGATAGATTTGTGCCCAAGCAAACGGCTCACAAGATGCAACGACACTCCGTTATTTAACGCCCACACCGCAAATGTATGACGAGCCACATGCATACTTAATCCAAAATCAAGCCCTATCTTCTTTCCAATGTCGTTTAAGGACGTTTGCAAAAGCCTGTTTTTTGAGCCGATTTTATTCTTTAGTCTCTTCTCATAATCTTTTTTTTCTCCATCTGTAAATTGGAAATCAGCTGGTAGAAGGTCAAAAACAAACCTCGGATTTCTATTCATGGCTTTCCACTTTTCCAAGATAGCGATAGCATATCTATTCAAGAGTATTTCATGAGCATTCTTTCCTTTAACAAGGACTTTTTTCATCCTCCTATTTTCAAAATTGATGTGTTCCCATTCCAATGTGGCTATATCCGACACACGCAATCCGCAAGCATGAAAAGCGAACAAGAACATATCCATAAACTCCCTTTGGCGATTGTACTTTGCCTTGGGGTAATACTCAATAAACTTTGTCATCTGCTCATGGGTAAGATGATGAATACTCGTTTCATCCTCATCTACTTTATCTCCATAGGAACGAGACTGACCAATATACAATTCATCGAGGTCGCCGAATCTCGATGGCTCAATCAAACCGTTTTTCACAGCATTGTCGATGGCTTTAATGATGGGAACAATTTCTTTATTAAGTGTGGCCTGACATACCTTACCCATTCTTTCATCCTTATACTCATCAATAATGTCCTTGGTTAGTTCTGTAATTGGAATTGAATCCACACCGAATTTGGATTCAATGAATTTTGCAAACTTATTGAGGTACAGAGTGGAGTTGTAATAGACACTATAACCAATCTTATTGTTGTTATATCTCCTTTCGTTGATGTCTCTTGCATACTGAATAAAATCAATCTTTTGGGGACTTGGGCGACCTATAGTTTCCCCATCGAGCAACTTCCGTAGAACCTCAGGTGTGATTACACCTTCATACGCTTCAATGGCCTCATCAATCCTACGTTTAATCGCCGCCAACTTATTATTCAATCGTTTTGCATCGGGGTGTTTTACAATCTTTTGATTCAAAGCATCCCATTGAGTAAGCAAGATTTTGATTTCTGTAGATTTTTCTTTTGTTTTGCTTTTGACGGAATAGGAAATGTAAACAAAGACCTTCCCAGCTGCATCAACATCTTTTTTTCTAACTACAAATTTACCTAACGGCTTTGTATTTGGTTGTCTGCCCATGACTTAATTCTATTGAATGAACAGGCAAAGATACAACTAAATTTTCAATCACCCAAGTTAATACCCAAGTTTTACCCAAGTTTATTATCCCATTTAATCCCAAAACAAATAAAAATGGGTATCAGAACTAACTGATACCCAAGTTTATAAATTCCTCAAAATTAGGGAATAAGTGGGAAAACCCCATCAATATTCATCCTCGTTGAAAAAGAAATCATCCTTCGAAGGATAATCCGGCCAAAGGTCTTCGATGCGTTCGTATATCTCACCCTCGTCTTCGATTTCCTGAAGGTTCTCGATGATTTCTTCTTGTGCGCCCGTACGCAAGGCCCAATCCAACAACTCGTCACGGGTGGCAGGCCACGGGGCGTCTTCCAACTTTGAGGCTAATTCTAGTGTCCAATACATAGTCTTATTTAGTTTATTTTTGAGGGCGCAAAAGTACAAGTATTTTTTTAACTGACAAGGGAATTTCAATTCTAAAATAAAATTATTTTATTTATTTGATTCCCAGTTGTTTTCATCAATTTTGTCTAAATAACCAAAAAATCTTGCCAATACAAAGAAGTAATCCGACAGGCGGTTCAGGTACTTCAAATCGAGCGAATCGACAGGATGCTGCGAAGCCAAACGCCAACCCTGACGCTCGGCACGACGGCACACCGTGCGACACACATGGGCATGGCTGGCCTTCAGGTTGCCACCGGGAATGACAAAGCTCCTCAACTCGGGCAGCTGCTCATTCATCACGTCGATTTCATGCTCCAGATAGGCCACGTCTTCGGGCGTCAGAACTGGAATCATCTTCTTCACCTCAGAGTTTTCGTCCAAGGCGAAATGCGACTCAATGGTGAACAGCTTATTCTGGACGGTATCCAACACAGCGCACATCTCGGCGGTGACACCCTCTTGGTCATACAACACGCCGATGAAAGCGCTCAGCTCATCGACAGTGCCGTAGGCCTCCACACTATCGTCGTATTTCGCAACACGCAAGCCACCTATCAATGAGGTCTTGCCTTCGTCGCCAGTTCTCGTGTATGTGATGTTTTTCATAGTCAGTATTTTAACACAAAATCTTGTTTCTCAATCCCTTCACGGAAGAAGACCACACCGACGCAATAGAGGTCGAAGGTCACCGACACATCCTCGTTCTCCTTGATTTCCTCCCAGGCGTCTTCCATGTCGCGGTTGTAATGGATGCCCTCAAAGACAAAGATTGAATCGGATGTCTTATAGTTCAGACAGTCCGTGAGATAATCCCAGGTGTCTTCCTCGAAGGAGTCTCGGCTGAAGAAAACAAAGCCGGTATTGAGATGCCTGAAACGCCTCGAGTCGAACTCCTCGGGCTGGATGAGGTTCACGTTGACCACTCCCATCGAGTTGAGCGTCTCCAAAAAGGTCTCCGACTGCTCCAGATAGACCCGCGTCTGCATGTGTCCCAGAGCCATGGCGGTGGCATTCAAGGCACTCATATGGCCAAACGACACCACCGAATCAGGCTCGAAATAGCGCACCATACGATAAAGCAAACGGCTTTGCTTGCGCAGGCGGTAGTTGATATGCTTCCGCTTGTCGAGCAGGCGCGCGATACGATAAATGGTGTCGTAGTCACGGTTGGAGCCACTGTCGTTCAGCACCTTGCGCATGAAGTCGTACACAAAAGGCGAGTGAATCGAATATTCGCTTTTGCGATGAATCAAGTATTTCAAATAACTTGTAATCATGGCTCAATCGTATTGGATCTTCTGCAGGTAAAACACCGTGCGTCTCGCCTTAGGTTGCGTAATGTTTTGGATGATTTGCGAACCATAGATAAGGAAGCGGCTGCCATACCATTGTGACAACTGGGCAAAGTATTCATCCTCCACATAATCCGCACCATGTATCGGAGCCAGTTTTTCATTCTGCTGGGGCATCAAGGGCTGTCCATTGACATCAAAGGAGGTGTATCTCAAGTTATTGTGATAAGGCGAAGCCACCACCAACTCATCGTAGTACACGCCTTCCGAGGCATGGGAATAAAGGTCGTAGGACAGTTGGTTGTCGAACTTCACCGACTGCTGCCACCTCAGACGACCCTCTTGGTCGAAGGCAAGGATGATTTCACTGAAGAAGTCGTAGCCGTCAAACACGGTGTAGGCATGAGGATAGCCGCCATAATAGCCATAACTCATACGCATCTCCGTGTGATAATAGGGCATGAAAGCCTCGGCAGCAAACACGGTCAAATCGCCAAAATCGGTGATGCGAGGCGTCAGGAACTGGAAGGCAATCTCACCTTTGGTCGGGGTGGGCTTCTTTTTCTTCTTATTCTTATTAATCCAAAGACGTTCCTCGTGCACCCTGACACGATCAGAGGCGGTCAAGGCATATTCTATATCGGGCATGTTCTTAAAGAGGTAGATATGGCTATCGGGTTTGCCCGAAGCAAAGCGCATCCACACTACGCCAAGGCTTTCTTTGTCGAAATCCTCCATCATGCCTTCTAGTTTGACCTTGCGTCCCGTTTCGCGCTCCAAAGTGCCGATGACAACGAGCTTGTGACTCGCATCGAACCTAAAGCCCATGCGACCCAAACCGGCATTGTGGATGTTGTCGTAGCGATAACTGCCTCTCAGGCTGCCCGATGGAGCATATACCATGAAAGACGTGGAGACAAAGCGTTTGTTTGCAAACTCCTTGGCCGCCACGACAAAGCAATGCTCCTTGGGGAAGGCCTCTGTCTGGAACAAGATAAAATTACTGGAAGGAGAAGGATTTACCATGTAACGGGCTTGCGAAGTCAAGTCGTAGAACAGCAAGGAGCCGTTACCGTTTTTGTTGTTCAAGGTCAGCATCATCGTGCCGTCGACAACTTTTACCGACAGTGGCACCGACTTTTCAGGCCATTTGTTCCAGAAGGTCTTATAAGCGTTTTCCACTCGGTCGAAGCTCACCACAAGGAAATCCAATGTGTCGGCGGCCTTTTTGTTGCCTTTGTTGACGAAGAGGAAAGTGGCATGGCGGCCGTCGCTATCGGAGTCGAAAAACTTAAGCTTTTCAGGCAAGGGAACAATGTCATTGCGGATTTCGTACAGGACACTATCGAGGCAGGCAAAAGTCCACATGCGGTGTTTTTTCTTGTCGGTTTTTTCGGTTTCGTAAACCATGATGCCCCCGATATCGCCGATGGTCTGGAAATGGCAGTCCTGCTCCTTGTTCCAGCGGTCCACCTCATAACGCACAGGCTCCACCTGTTGGGCGGTGACCCAACAAGTGAGGAATAAAAACGCTATGAGGAAGAGATTTTTCATTTTATGTGAAAAGTGACTGCCCGCAGGCAGTCACTTTTCTTAATCTAAATGTTACTTAGAACTTCACGAACTTCGAAACAGCCGTCGTGCCGTTGGCATAGCGGATGTTGACGAAATAAACGCCGCTCTGGAAGTCGCTCACGTTGAGTTGGGCCTCACCGGCGGTCATGTTCACCTGGTTCACCATGCGACCCGTCATGTCGAAGACGCTGACTTGGGCATCGCTTTCGAGCACGAACGACACTTGTTCTCTGGCGGGGTTGGGATAAAGGCCGATAGTGCTGTTTTGCTCAACAACCGATTCGGTGCCGTATGAAACGACCTTCACATAGTCGATTTCCCATGAAGCGGAAGCTTCGTCGGTGCTTGAATAGACAAAGGCGACATAGAAGTCAGGATAATTGAGTTCATAGCCATCGAAGACGTTCCAGATGTTGACCGAACCGGATTCAACCCATGCGAAGTTGCCCGTAGAATACTCGAACATATCGGTAACGTCGGTCCATTCGAAGCCATCATTGGGCGTGCTTTCACCGTCATAGTCAACAGAGACCATCACGCGGAGCGGGTTGCCTTCATACTTAGTGGCGGTGCGGAAGCTCAGATAAGCATCCTGGTTGCCTTGGCTGGAGATGGCGGGGCTGACGAGCCAGTCCTCGTTTTCGTTGGAAGCGCCGTCGGCATAGCCGTTCATGACAACACAAGTGACCTCATTGAAAGTGGCTTGATACCATTCCTGTGCGCCAGTCATATTATAAGGAGTAAACACGCCAAGGTCTTCGTTGAAGTCCTCGAAGAACAAGGTGTTGATGTAGGCCGTGGGCACCTCGATGGCAGGATAGTTGCCATCGGTCTTGTAGTCAATGTTGTTACCGCCATTGGTGTAGGGGAAGATAGCGAACTTGTAGGTGGTGCCGCTTTGCAGGCCGCCGAAGGTCACAGTCTCAACGCCATAGTTCACGTTCATGGCCAGGTCGCCGTTGGCAACGGGGATGCCATCGACAGGAAGGTCGAAGACGTCAGTCGTAGCCAGCACCAAATACTTGGCAGGCAGCTGTTCGCCAGTGGCATCAGTCCAAGTGAGGGTGATGCTCAAACCATCCGCATTGGTCAAGCCAGAGAAGTTGGTGGGATAGTTGCTCGGCTCCGGATCGGGTTGGGAAGGCTCGCCTCCAGCCTTGTAGAAGCTGACGCGTGTGTCGATGTTGGAGGTCTCGCCATAGCAGCTGAACAACGGGGCGTTGTTGCTGGTGTTGGGGTTGAAACGCATGTTGTTGCGCGTGTTCTCGCCTTGAGCAACGACTTCGGCGGTGCCGTCGGCGTTGAAGGTGATGCTCCACTGACCGTTGGCATCGAGTTCGGTCTGCGTCTTCAGGTTATTGCTGCTGCTGCTTGAGGCATAGAGATAGCCACCCTTCACCTCGTCGTAGAGGGTCCAAGCACCGTCGTTGCCACCCAAAGTGAACTGGAACACGTCGGTTTCGCTGGCGGGGTCAGTACCCAAAGTAACGGTGATGGATTCACCCATTTCCTCAACAACCACAGCATGGCGGTTGCCCGTCTTTTGGTAACCCATGCCGAGGACACCCAGGTCGTCGTTATGGGCCACGATGAGGTAGTTGGCACCCGCCTCAAGACCCGAGGCTGAGGTCACCTTCGTGAATGTCGTTTGAGCGATGCCGCTGGAGAGGAGCAGCATAGCCACTAAAGAGAATAGAACTTTCTTCATCTTGTTTGAATTTTATGTTAGACAATTAGTTTATAATTCCAAAGTTTCAATCTGTTCCACCGCCTTGATTTCAGGGATGACCTTCTTCATCACGGCTTCGATACCGTTTTTGAGCGTCGACCTGCTATGAGGGCAGTTGCCACAAGCACCCGTCAGTTCCACAATCACGGTGTTGTCGTCGGTGAGTTCCACGAAGTTGACGTCGCCGCCATCCTGTTGGAGGTAGGGACGCACCTGCTCGAGGACGTTTTTAACCTTGCGTAATATTGTTTCTTTATCCATTGTATCGTGTGTTAGTTGATGCTTGATCAGGAAGTAATCCAAATTATCAATTATCAATTCTTAATTATCAATTCTGCAATTCTATCAAAGGCCTTGGTGACAGGCGAGTCGGCATCGAGGGCGAGCGGCACACCGGCGTCGCCGCCTTCAGCGATCTTCTCAGTAATCGGAATCTGGCCGAGGAGCGGGACGCCGAGTTGGTCGGCAAACTGCTTGCCGGTTTCCTTGCCGAAGATGTAGTATTTCTTCTCGGGCATGTCAGAAGGCGTGAAGTAGGCCATGTTCTCCACCAAGCCGTAGATCGGGATTTGCAGGGCTTCTTCCTTGAACATCATCGCGGCACGCAGTACGTCAGCGAAGGCCACCTTCTGCGGCGTGGTGACGATCAGTGCGCCCGACACATTATATTGTTGCGCCAGCGTCAGCTGGATGTCGCCCGTCCCAGGAGGCATGTCGACGACCATCCAATCCAGCTCGCCCCAGAGGGTGTCGTTCATCAGCTGGTTCAAGGCACTGGTGGCCATGGGTCCACGCCAGATGAGCGGACGGCTTGCGTCGACGAAGCAGCCGATGCTCATCAGCTTGATGCCATAACGCTCAAGAGGTAGCATCACCGTCTTGCCGTCTTTTTCGAAGGCGCCAGGCTGCTCGTTGCCCGTGCCAAACATCATCGGGACAGAAGGACCGTAGATGTCGGCGTCAATCAAACCCACGCGCTGGTTGGCACGTGCCAAGGCGATGGCCAGGTTGGCCGCCACCGTCGACTTACCGACTCCACCCTTGCCCGAAGCCACAGCGATAATATGCTTCACCTTCGAGAGGGCTGTCTTCTCTTCCACCACCTTGATTTCGATGTCGATGTCGCCAAACACCTCGGTCAGCGTGCGCTTGGCACCGTTCACCAAGATGTCATTTTTCGGGTCGTTGGCATGTTCCATAACGAGGTCGAAACGGATGGCGTTATCCCTAACCATCAGGTTTTCAACCATATTCAAAGCAACGATATTATCCCCTTTCGGGAAATAGATGACGTCCTTCAGGACTTCTATGACGTTTTCTTTATTCAGCATAAAATGATTCTAAATTAATTACGCGGCAAAGGTAAGAAATAGTTTAGAGTTTAGGGTTTAGAGTTTAGAGTTTTTTTTGTTTGGAGGATAAAAAAGAGGTCACAACCTGATTAAAGGGTTCGGGGTTTTTGTTGGCCACGAAGTGATCGCCTTCGATGATAGACAGTTGCGCATTCGGCAAAATCTTGTATATCAGCCTTGTGTGCGAGTCTTTGATCATGTCTTTCGTACCAGCTATGACCAACACGGGCATGGTTAATTTGGCAAGTTCGACAGGGTCAATATGCGGCTCGTTGATCATCAAGGCGAGCATCTCGGCGTTTCGATGGGCTTTCTTCGATATCTTGGAAAACAGGTTGGCGATGCTGTAGCCGATTTCAATAGGCTTCTGATACCGTGGCTTCACTCCAGAAGGATACAGGTTAGCTCCGTTAAGAATCAGTTTTTCAACACATTGTGGATATTTCATAGCAAACTCCAAGGCGATATTGCCGCCATCGGAAAAGCCCAAAAGTATGGCTTTTTCGATACCTTTTTCATCCATGAAGTCATGCAAGTCCTTGGCGAATTGTTTGATAGTAAACGGCTTCTCCCCTCTCGGCGATTGGCCGTGGCCGCGCGTATCGAGTGCTATGACACGATAATCATGTGAAAAAGAGGCGATTTGATGCTCAAAATAGTTGCAACTCTCGCCGTTGCCATGGAGCAGAATCAAGGGCTTCCCTTGGCCTTGTTCAATGTAGTTTAATTGTATGTCCATCAGTAATTTGTTGTTTTGGATTTGGAGGTTCCCAGCAGAGAATCCCCTACAAAAACTTTTTCCTTTCCTCTTCCGAAAATTTCTCAATAGCATACCGCAGCATCGTGCGCGGCATGGTCTTATATCGTGTTGAAAGCCAGTCTTTCAGCCTTTGCTCGTCGCGTTTTCCAGCCTCACGCAACAGCCATCCGACGGCCTTTTGCAGGAGGTCGTGCAAAGGCTTGGGCTTGGCCAAAAAGATTTCGGCGATGGCATAGGTGTCGTCCAACTCGCCGTGACGGAGAAACTGCATCGTGCTCACCATGCCAATGCGCTGTTCCCAAATCGTCTTGCCGTCGCGGGCGAGGTCGTAAAACAAGGTCCTTTCCTTGTCCAAAAGCCATGTCCCGAGTAGTTCGTAGCATGACAGGTCCACCAAATCCCAGTTATTAATAAATTGAGTATGAGTTAAATAAAAATCAACACATTGTTTTTGGAGTATTTCGTCTTTTTTAGCATGTTTGAAGATTTGCACCAAGGCAAGCAGGGCAGCCAGGCGCATCTCATGGTACTCGGAGCGGATGCAGGTCTCCAAGTCCTCAAAGGAAGTATCTGCCCAGCATTGTTTCACCACTTCACGGATGACAGGCACCTTGATGCCGAGGAACTTGTCGCCCTCGCCGTATTGGCCCTTCCCGGTCTTGAAAAACCGGGAGAGCCCTTCCACCTGCTCAGGGTCTTCATGAGCAAAGATGCCGTCAAAAAGCTTATTGTTCATTGTGTTTTTTCGTTTTCTTTCGTGCCAACAAAAGTAGAAAAAGATTTTGTCACCTTAATAATATAAGAACTTTTTTCCCGTTTTTATCCTATTCGATGTTCAATCATTGCACAAAATCATTATTTTTGCGCCCTATTTTTGTCAATAAACAAATCACAAACCTAAATAAAAATGAAAAGACTAACCATTCTACTCGTTCTGATCATGAGCACCGCTTTTGCCATGGCTCAGAATGGCCGAATTGACTTGCGTAGCGAGTCGCAGGCCGAATGTGTAAAAAGCGACATGACGAGCCTCAGGGCTTCGTTTTCATTTTCTTCCATCGAAGCCGAGGACTACCAAAGCGACCGCGGCTTGTTTTCATGGATCAGCATGCCCAACACCGTCATCGGCGGCAACGAAGGAGATCCTCAGATCCCCGTCGTGAATAAGCTGATTGCCATTCCTTTCGGCGCCAGCCCGCGCATCGAAATCACGAGCTTCAGCACGACCGACTATCGCCTCGAAGACTATGGCATCCACACCTTGGTGCCGCGCCAGCCTTCGTTGCGTAAGGACATCGACCCTGAGAGCGTTCCGTTTGTCTACAACGCAACGGCATACCAAACCCGTGGCCTTGCCACCGCACCTCGTGCCAGCGTCAATATCGACGGCGTCATGCGTGGCATCCAGGTCGGCAAGATGTGCATCAATCCCGTCAGCTACGACCCCGTCAACAACACGCTGCGTGTGTTCAACAACATCGAAGTTGAAGTGTTCTTCGATGGTGCCGATGCTCAGACGACCGAAGACATGCTGCTCAGTACTTATAGCCCCTATTTCGACATCATCTACGCCCAGATGTTCAACGGCCGTGCCGTGATGGATGTCTACAGCGACCACCCCGACCTTTACACCACCCCTGTGAAGATGATCGTCATCACCAATTCAACCTATGCTTCCAACACGGCTTTCCAGAACTGGGTCATTTGGAAGAAACAAAAGGGTATCTACACCACCGTTTACGACACAAATGAAACGGGCACGTCGGCCTCGTCTATCAAGACCTTCATCCGTAACAAATACAACACCGATGCTCCTACTTTCGTCGTCCTCGTCGGCGACAAGGATGTCATTCCCGCTGCGACTACCAGTAACACGACTAGCAAAGTCACCGACCTGTACTACTCAAGCACCACCGACAGTGACCTCTATCCTGAGATGTTCCTGAGCCGTATGCCGATCTCGTCGACCACCGAGTTGACCAACTTGATCAACAAGATCATGACATACGAAAAGTACACGATGTCGAATCCCGCCTATCTTGACGAGACCTTACTCATCGCCGGTTGGGACTCACAATGGACCAATAAAGTCGGCAAGCCCACTATACAATACGCCAACAACTATTATTTCAATAGTGAACACGGCATCACCCCACACGTCTTCCTGACCACAGGATCGAACCAAACCACGTGCTACAACTACATCAACAATGTAGGTTTCGTCAACTACACTGCCCACGGCGACAATACCATGTGGGCTGACCCGCAGTTCACCACCAGCAACGTCAACTCGATGACCAACAACGACAAATACCTGTGGGCCATGGGTAACTGCTGCTTGGCCGCCAACTGGGGCTACAGCGGCACCTGCCTCGCCGAGGCCTTCCTGAGAGCCGCCAACAAGGGCGCTTGGGGCTACATCGGCTCCTGCCCCGAGACCTACTGGTATGAGGACTATTACTTCGGCGTTGGTGCTACCACCACTATGAACCAGATGCCAACGATGGCACAAACCACCACGGGTTGCTACGACGCCATGTTTGACGACTCGGGCTTCAACACCTTGAACTCCGTGCCTTTCATCGGTAACCTCGCTGTGGCTTATTCACATGCCGGCAGCTACCAATCGAGCACTTCCGACAAATACTACTGGGAAGCTTACCACTGCTTGGGCGACGGCTCCGTCATGCCTTTCCACAAGGTCCCGGATCCCAACAACGTCAGCCATGCTGACGTCTTCCCCGCCGGTGCCACTTCGTTCCCTGTGAGCGCCGTTCCCGGTTCTTATGTCGCCATCACCCAAAACAATGAAATCATTGGCGTGGGTGTGGTTCCTTCTTCGGGTACAGTCAACGTGACTGTCACTCCTGTGACGAGCGGCCAAGTGATGATTGTGGTCACACGCCAACAGCGCATCCCCTATATCACCACCATCCAAGTGGGAAGCCCTGCCTCTGAGTATACCATCACCGTGTCGGCCAACCCGACCGCTGGCGGCATCGTCACTGGCGGCGGCACCTTCCCCACCGGCTCGAACCGCACCGTGACCGCCACGGCCAACACGGGCTACACCTTCACCAACTGGACTGAGAATGGCACTGTGGTCTCCACCAATGCCAGCTATAGCTTTACCTTAAATTACAACCGCAACTTAGTGGCCAACTTCGCTGTCCCAACCTTCACCATCACTGCCACCGCCGATCCTACCGTGGGCGGTTCGGTCAGCGTGAGCGGCAACAGAGAGACCTTCAACTACGGCTTTGAGGACCAGACCCTACAAGGCTGGACGGCTAGCAGCAACGACAACGGCTCAACGACTTGGGTTGTGGGCCGCAAAAACCAAACCCCGTCGGGTAGTTATAGCAATCTCTATACTTCGCACGGCGGCAACTATTATGTAGGTTCTGTCTATGACGAGTCAAATGCCGTCGACGACTGGCTGATTTCACCTCAGTTTAGACTGGGTGGCAGCATGACATTCTATATTAAAGTTACAAGCACCAACTATACGGACTACTATTCTGTCCTTCTGTCAACGGGAGGCACAGCCATCAACCAGTTCACCACCACTGTGGTGCCCGCGACCAGAGTGACCTCTACTAACTACACCGCGGTCACTGTCGACTTGAGCAATTACTCAGGCCAAGGCTATGTGGCTATCCGCCACACCGCCGCTGCCGACCAAGCCTCAATATTGGTCGATGACATCACTCTAGTGGAAGGTGAAAACACCAGTACTGCCAGCGGCGTCTTCGAATTAGGCCAGACCTGCACTGTGACCGCCACGCCAAACACGGGCTACCACTTCGTGAACTGGACTGAAAATGGCAATACCGTATCGACAAGCGCCAGCTACTCCTTCACTGTGACCAACAACCGTAACCTCGTTGCTCACTTCTCGAACCAGACGCAGAGCTATACCGTCACCGTGTCGGCCAACCCGGCCAATGGCGGCACCGTCACCGGCGGTGGCACCTTCAGCCCAGGCCAGTCCTGCACCGTCACTGCCTCGACCAACCCAGGCTACACCTTCCAGAACTGGACCGAGAACGGCAATGTGGTCTCATCCAATGCAAGCTACACCTTCAACGTAAATAGTAACCGTACTTTGGTAGCTAACTTCAACGCCACTCCGCAAAACCATACCGTCACCGTGTCGGCTGACCCGGTTGCAGGCGGTGTTGTCAACGGTGGCGGCACTTACACCCACGGACAAAGCTGCACCGTGAGTGCCACGGCAGCCCCGGGCTATACCTTCACCAACTGGACTGAGAACGGCAACGTGGTGTCGACCAACGCCAGCTACACCTTCACTGTGAACAACAACCGCACTCTCGTGGCCCACTTCAGCGCCAGCACCTACACCATCAACGTGTCGGCCAACCCGGCCAACGGCGGCACTGTGACAGGCGGCGGCACCTCCTTCACCTACGGACAAAGCTGCACTGTGAGCGCTACGGCTGCTCCTGGCTACACCTTCACCAACTGGACTGAAAACGGCAACGTGGTCTCCACCAACGTCAGCTATACCTTCACCGTGAATGCCAACCGTAACCTCGTGGCCCACTTCAGCAACAACACCTACACGGTCACCGTGTCGGCCAACCCAGCCAACGGCGGCACCGTGACGGGCGGCGGCACCTTCACCTATGGCCAGACCTGCACCGTCACTGCCACAGTCAACAACGGCTTCACCTTCATCAACTGGACTGATAACGGCAGCTTCGTTTCGTCTAACCTCACCTACACCTTCACCGTGACTGGCAACAGCAACCTCGAGGCTCACTTCACCGAGAACCAGTTGCCCATGTACACCATCAACGTGATAGCCAAGCCTGCCGAAGGCGGCACAGTCCGCGGCGGCGGCACCTATCAGCAAGGCCAGTCGTGCACCGTGGTTGCCACGCCTGCTCCGGGCTTCACCTTCGTCAACTGGACGGAGACCGGAGTCGAAGTGTCGACCAACACCGAATACACCTTCACCGTCACTGGCAACCGCAACCTCATCGCCAACTTCAGTGCTATCGACTATGTCATCAGTGCTTCTGTTAATCCCGCAGAGGGCGGCATCGTTGAAGGCACAGGTACCTTCGCCTATGGTGCCGAGGTCACTGTGAAAGCCGTCCTCAACGAAGGCTACACCTTCTTGTACTGGACCGAGAACGGCCTCATCGTTTCGTATGACCAGAACTACACCTTCATCGTAAATAACAGCCGTACCCTCGTCGCCAATGTGCAAAATACCGTGGGTGTTGAGGAACATGCCATCAGCTTCGACCTCTACCCCAACCCCGTCAGCGACAAACTGACTGTTGAAGCCACCGAGGCCATTGACCACGTCGAGGTGTTCAGCATCACCGGCGCCATGGTCTTCAGCCAGAAGAACTGCGCCGAGAAGGTGGAAATCAACACGAGCGACCTGCCCGCTGGTGCCTACGTCATCCGCATGACGACGCAGAACACCACCGAGGTGAGAAGGTTCGTGAAGAAATAATCGACATTTTGTAGAGACGTAGCGCGCTACGTTTCTACTATGTTTTATCCTTGTAGAGACGCGCCATGGCGTGTCTCTACATTTTTTCACATTTTTTTGCATTATTTCTCGCACTATTTGTTGAATTAATTTAGAAAAACACTATCTTTGCAATTCTTTACTAACCATTAAAATCCATTATTAAATTAACATTAATTATTAATCAAATCAATCTCATCTTATGAAAAAGAAAGTTTTATCTTTGATGATGACGCTTATGCTTGGCTTCTTCGGCCTCGCACAAGCGCAGGTCTCGTTGCCTTACGAAGATGGCTTCGAGAATGGGATAGGCGAGTGGACCATGACCGACTGCCATTCCTCGACCGGGTTGAGTACATCTACTAGCTATATCCATTCGGGTAGCAGTAGTTTTACTTTCCACTGGACCACTACACCTCCCCAGTACCTCATCTCTCCCCAGTTGTCGGGAGTGACAGGTTCCTTGAACGTGGAGTTTTACTACAAGGCTGCATCCTCTGGAACGTACTCGGAAACCTTTATGGTGGGTTATTCCACTACAACAGCCGATGTAAGCAGCTTCACCTTTGGTGAAGAAATCACAGCTACTGCTGGCGCCGACTGGGCATTATACTCCAATTCATTCCCTGCAGGGACGAAGTATATCGCCATCGATTGCACCTCCAATGATGCGTATTATCTGTGCCTCGATGACTTCGCCTTCACCACTACTGGTGGCGGTGGCGGCGGCGGTAGCACTGCCATGTACGACTTTGAAGACAGCACCACGCAAGGCTGGACCACCATCGACGCTGATGGCGACGGCTACACCTGGGTGCTTGGCTCTGCCATCGGCGGCATCTATCTCGTTGATGGTGCCTCTCTGTCTGGCTCGGGTCATGAATCCTCAAACGATTTGATGTGCTCCGGCTCATACAGCAATGTGAATGGTGTCGGTGCTCTCACTCCCGACAACTACCTCGTGTCGCCTCAAGTGCAACTTGGCGGTAGCATCAGCTTCTATGCTTGCGGTCAGGATGCTGGCTATGCCGCTGAACACTTCGGCGTGGCTGTTTCGACGACCAGCAACAGCAGCGCCTCTGCTTTCACCACAGTCCAAGAATGGACGCTGTCAGCCAAGAGCGTCGGTGCTCCCACCCAATACACTCGTAGCGGCAACCGTGACCAAGGTGCTTGGTATCAATTCACTGTCGACCTGAGCGCTTACAGCGGCCAAGGTTACATCGCTATCCGTCACTTCAACTGCACCGACCAGTTCATTCTGGATGTCGACGACATCAACATCTCTGAAAGTTCTGGCGGCGGTGGCGGCGGCAGCAGCGAAAGCATCATCTATGACTTCGAGAACAGCACCACGCAAGGCTGGACCACCATCGACGCCGATGGCGACGGTTACACCTTTGTGCTTGGCTCTGCCATCGGTGGCGTCTATCTCGTTGACGGCGCCTCTTTGGCTGGCTCAGGTCATAACTCATCCAACGATTTGATGTGCTCTGGCTCATACAGCAATGTGGATGGTGTCGGTGCTCTCACTCCCGACAACTACCTTGTGTCGCCTCAAGTGACTCTCGGCGGTAGCATCGACTTCTGGGCCTGCGGTCAAGATGGCAACTATGCTGCTGAACACTTCGGCGTGGCCATTTCGACGACCAACAACACCAGCGCTTCTGCTTTCACCACCATCCAAGAATGGACGCTGTCGGCTAAGAGCGTCGGTGCTCCCACTCAATACACCCGCAGCGGCAACCGTGACCAAGGCGCTTGGTATCATTTCACTGTCGACCTGAGCGCTTACAGCGGCCAAGGTTACATCGCCATCCGTCACTTCAACTGCTCCGACCAGTTCATTCTGGACATCGACGACATCACCATCGTGGAAGGCACTGGCGGCGGTAGCCAGACGACCTACACCATCACTGCTACGCCCAACCCGCTTGAAGGTGGTTATATCACCATCGCCTACAGAAGCGACAGAGACCAGACCTACGACTTCGAAGATGGCACCACCCAAGGCTGGACCGCTATCGATGCCGATGGCGACGGCTTCAACTGGGGCCTCCACGCTCCCGATGCCACGTATACCAATGACGTGGGACACAATGAGTCCTCGTACTATTTCAATTCGGCCAGTTACGACAATGAAACCAGTACTGCCCTGACGCCTAACAACTTCCTCGTGTCGCCTCAAGTGACCCTGGGTGGTACCATCAGCTTCTGGGCCCAGGCTCAGGATCCGAACTATGCTGCCGAACACTTCGGCGTGGCCGTTTCCACCACGAGCGCCACTAACCCCTCAGCCTTCACCACCATCCAAGAATGGACGATGACTGCGAAGAGCACTGGAGTACCGGGCAACCACATGACTCGTAGCGGCAGCCGCACGACGAACACCTGGTATCAATTCACCGCTGACTTGAGCGCCTACAGCGGCCAAGGCTACGTGGCCATCCGTCACTTCAACTGCACCGACATGTTCGTCCTGAACGTCGATGACATCACCATCACCTCTGGCGGCAGCGGCGGCCAAACCGGTCAAACTGTCACTGGTCAATTCAACGAAGGCCAGACCTGCATCCTGACGGCTATCCCCTTCACGGGTTACCACTTCGTGAACTGGACTGAGAACGGCACCGTGGTCTCCACCAACGCTGTCTACAGCTTCACCGTGACGGGCAACCGCACCCTCTATGCCAACTTCTCGAACGATGCTGGCCAGACCTACACCATCACCGCCATGCCCGATCCTGTTGAAGGTGGTTATGTCACCATCGCCTACAGAGGCGACAGAACCGTGGTCTTCAGCGATGACTTCGAAACTGGTATCGGCAACTGGACGTTGATCGACGCCGACGGCGATGGCAACAACTGGTACGACCTGATCGACAACAACCCGAACAACATTCCGGGACATAATGGTTCGGCGGGCTTCGCCACTTCAGCCAGCTACGCCAGCGCGGCCTTGACCCCCGACAACTACCTCGTTTCACCTCAATTGGCTCTCAACGGCACGTTCTCTTTCTGGGCCTGCGGTCAAGACAATAGCTGGGCTGCCGAGCACTTCGGTGTGGCCGTCTCGACGACCAACGCCACCGATGCCTCTGCCTTCACCACCATCCAAGAGTGGACGTTGTCCGCAAAGAGCGGTTCAGGTGTGCTCACCAGCGAAACCCGCGACGGCATGACCCGCGACCAAGGCAACTGGTACCAATTCACCGTTGACCTGAGCAGCTATGCCGGTCAGATGGGTTACATCGCCATCCGTCACTTCGACTGCACCGACATGTTCCGTATCAACGTCGACGATGTTGAACTGATTACAAGCGATGGTGGTCAAACAGGTGAAACGGTCAGCGGCGTCTTCAATGAAGGCCAGACCTGCATCCTGTCAGCATTCCCCTTCACGGGCTACCACTTCGTGAACTGGACTGAAAACGGCACCGTGGTCTCCACCAACGACGTCTACAGCTTCACCGTGACCGGCAACCGCACCCTCGTGGCCCACTTCTCGAACGAATCTGGCCAGACCTACACCATCACCGCTACGCCTAACCCGCTTGAAGGCGGTTATATCACCATCGCCTACAGAGGCGAAAGAGACCAGCTGACCTACGACTTCGACGACAGTAGCTTGAGCGGTTGGACCGACATCGACGCCGACGGCGACGGTTACGGCTGGGTGCTTGGCACTGCCATCGCTGGAATCTATCTCGTTGATGGTGCCTCGCTGGCTGGTTCGGGTCATAACGCTTCTAACGATATGGTCTGCTCTGGCTCTTACAGCAACGTGGTCGGTGCTCTCACTCCCGACAACTACCTTGTGTCGCCTCAAGTGCAACTTGGCGGTAGCATCAGCTTCTGGGCCTGCGGTCAAGACTCTGGCTATGCTGAAGAACACTTTGGCGTAGCCGTCTCGACGACCAACAACACCGATGCCTCTGCCTTCACCACCATCCAAGAGTGGACGCTGACCGCTAAGAGCATTGGTGCCCCCACCGAGTACACCCGTAGCGGCAACCGTGACCAAGGCGCTTGGTATCAGTTTACTGTCGACCTGAGCGCTTATGCCGGCCAGACCGGTTACATCGCCATCCGTCACTTCAACTGCACCGACATGTTCATCCTTGACGTTGACGACATCGTCATCACGGAAGGCACTGGCGGCAGCGGCGACGATCCCGAAATGGGTGAAACCGTCACCGCCACCTTCGAAGAAGGCCAGACCTGCATCCTGTCGGCATTCCCCTTCACGGGCTACCACTTCTTGAACTGGACTGAAAACGGCACCGTGGTCTCCACCAACGACGTCTACAGCTTCACCGTGACGGGCAACCGCACCCTTGTGGCCAACTTCTCGAACGCACCCGCCCAGACCTACACCATCACTGCTACACCTAACCCGCTCGAAGGCGGTTACATCACCATCGCCTACAGAGAAGAAAGAGACGAACTCACCTATGACTTCGACGACAGCAGCATGGGCGAATGGACCAACATCGACGCCGACGGCGACGGTTACAGCTGGGTGCTTGGCACTGCCATCGCTGGCATCTATCTCGTTGATGGTGCCTCGCTGGCTGGCACGGGTCATAACTCATCTAACGACATGGTGTGCTCCGGTTCTTACAGCAACGTGGTCGGTGCGCTCACTCCCGACAACTACCTCGTGTCGCCTCAAGTGCAACTCGGCGGTAGCATCAGCTTCTGGGCCTGCGGTCAAGACTCCGGCTATGCTGAAGAACACTTCGGCGTGGCTGTTTCGACGACCAACAACACCAACGCCTCTGCCTTCACCACCGTCCAAGAGTGGACGCTGACAGCTAAGAGCGTCGGTGCTTACACCGAGTATACGCGTAGCGGCAACCGTGACCAAGGTGCTTGGTATCAGTATACTGTTGACCTGAGCGCTTATGCTGGCCAGACCGGTTACATCGCCATCCGTCACTTCAACTGCACCGACATGTTCATCCTTGACGTCGACGACATCGTCATCACGGAAGGTGCTGGCGGCGACACCCCCGAAACGGGCGAAACTGTGAGCGCCGTCTTCGAAGAAGGCCAGACCTGCGTCTTGACAACTCACCCGTTCTCGGGCTACTACTTCGTCAACTGGACAGAGAATGGCGCTGAGGTATCTAACACTGCAGTGTACTCCTTCGAGGTCACCTGCGACCGTAACCTCGTGGCCAACTTCTCGCAACAACCCGCTGAGAACTACACCATCAACGCTGTAGCCAACCCAACTGCAGGTGGCACTGTCACTGGCACCGGTACTTACGCCTATGGTACTGAGATCACGCTGGGTGTGACGCTCAATGAAAGCTATATCTTCGAGTATTGGACCGAAGGTGGTCTTATCGTGTCGTACGATCAAGACTACACCTTCACCGTCACTGGCAACCGCGACCTCGTCGCTTGCCTGAAGCTCGATGAAGATGGCGTTGGCGAACACACCATTAACGTTGCCGTCTATCCTAACCCCGTCAGCGACAAGCTGAATGTTGAAGCCACTGAGACCATTGATCAAGTCGAGGTGTTCAACATCAACGGTGCCAAGGTCTTCAGCCAGAAGAACTACACCGAAAAGGCGGAAATCAACACGACTAACCTGCCCGCTGGCACCTACGTCATCCGCATGACGACGAAGAACGCCTGCGAGGTGAGAAGCTTCGTGAAGTTCTGATTAAACCTGTAGAGACGGTGCATGCACCGTCTCTACAAATTTCTACCAAATGTAGAGACGCGCCATAGCACGTCTCTACATTTTTTATGCATTTTTAGAAGGAACTGGAGGCGTTGCCGCCCGGCTCTGGTTGACAATCCAGACACCGCCAAACACCAGAATCATGGCCACTACCTTTTGCCAGGTCATGTGGTCCAAACCAATGACGATACTAATAATTGTGGCGATAGTGGGCTGCACATAATTATACATGCTCACCAAAGTAGGACGCAGTCTTTTCTGCCCGACAGGAATCAGGAAATAGGCAACGAAAGTGGCAAAAAACACCACATAGGCCACCTGCCACAGCACCTTGCCCTCGATTTGGCTGAATGGGATCTGGACGAAATGCCGCCCGTTGAAAGGCAGAGCCATCAACATGGAAAACAGGAACATCCACTTCATGAAGGTGACCACGTTGTATTTCGAAATCAAAGGGCGAAAAATGCCGAGATAAAGGGCAAAGGTGAGCGCGTTGACAATGGTCAACACGATGCCCATAGGCTTGGTTTCGGAGGCACCGCCACCCAATCCCACCGAGTTGAACACCAAAATCAAAACACCTGCAAGACTCAGCAAAACACCTCCGGCTTTTTTGAAAGTGATGGGCTCTTTCAACACTATGGCCGCCAAAATCATGGTCAAGATGGGCGTACAAGTGTTGGCAATGCTCAAGTCGATAGATGTCGTCATGGTGACAGCCTTCAGAAAGCTGATTTGCGTGAGAAAAAGGCCCAGCATCGACGCCACAAAGATCTGCGCCATGTCTTTCAACGGCACCTTCTCCTTGGGCATAAAGAGCGACAGCAGCCAAAACAAAGCGGTGGCTCCCGTAGCCCTACAGCAAAACAAGTCCATTGGCGTCAACACCTGTGCGTTGGAGATGTTTTTGCAGCAAATGATGTTGAACCCAAAGATGCAATAAGCGCAAAAACAAGCGAGATGCCCTATGATGGTGGAACGGTTATTCAACGTTTCTTCGATTTGGGCGGCAAAGGTACGGAGTTTTTTCGCAATTTTGCAGCCCGAAACCTGAAGGCATGCAAAAAATCAGAAGTTACATCTTGCCCATCGCCATCGTGCTGGGGTTATTGCTACACGACTATTGTGCAGCCTTCACCGTGGTGGTGCCCTATATCATCTTCACCATCCTTTTGCTGACCTTCACTGCCGTCGACGTACGAAAACTGCGCTTTAAGCCTTTGTTTATTTGGATTATCCTCTTTCAAGTGGGAGTGAGTTTGAGTGGCTATGCCTTACTTAAACTTTTGAATGTCAACGAAATCATCGCCGAAGGTGTGCTCATTGGGGTGTTGTGCCCCGTGGCGGCCTCAGTGGCGGTGGTGAGCACCATGCTCGGTGCCGACCGCAACACTGTGACCTCCTATTCAGTCATTGGTAATTTGGTCGTTTCTCTTGTCGCTCCTGTCTATTTCTCATTCATCGGTGTCAACCAAGACATGCCTTTCCTCGAATCGTTTCTGCATATCTTGAAGCGAATCGGCACGATTATCGGGCTGCCGTTCCTCGTCGCCTTGGTTTTGCAGCTGTTATGGCCCAAAGCCAACAAAGCCTTGAGTCGCTATAAAGGCTTGGCTTTTTATCTTTGGGCTGTGGCCTTGTTCCTCACCCTGGGTCAAACCATACATTTCATCTTCCTCAACGGCAAAGGCAACTGGAACAGCATCTTTTGGCTTGGAGTTTCAGCCCTGCTGTTCTGCATCATCCAGTTTGGTTTGGGCAAATGGATTGGTCACAAATACGGGGACACCATCGCAGGTGGGCAACTGTTGGGACAGAAAAACTCAGCCATGGGCATCTGGATGGCCAACCATTACCTGATGCCGCTGGCTTCGGTGTATTTGGCCTTCTATTCGGTTTTCCAGAATGTGTTCAACAGTTGGCAGATTTGGTACTATGAACGTAAAAAGAAAAAAGCGTCGGTTTGACGCTTTTCTTTTTTTATAGATCGCTATATGCTGGCGAGAAGGTGTCACCTTGCGAGACATCGCCCGTATAGAGGCCTTTTTTCAGCCAACGCGAGCGTTGGGCGCTGGTGCCATGGTTGAAGGTCTCAGGCATGGTGCGGCCATAGGCTTGTTTTTGCAGGTAGTCGTCGCCAATCTTAGAGGCAGCATTAAGGGCTTCCTCAATGTCGCCGTCCTCCAGCGAGCCAAACATCTTGTTATCGTTGTATGCCCATACGCCAGCGAAGAAGTCGGCCTGAAGTTCAAGGCGCACACTGATTTCGTTAGACTGTTTGGTGTCGCGGCCATATTTAGCCATCTGCTGATGCGCCTGACCGAGGATACCCAGTTCGTTCTGCACATGGTGACCCACCTCGTGGGCGATAACGTAGGCATAGGCAAAGTCGCCGTCGGCACCGATTTGGCTCTTCATACTCTTAAAGAACTCCAAGTCGAGATACACCGTTTCGTCTGCAGAACAATAGAATGGTCCGCTGGCCGTGGTGGCATTACCACAGCCAGAGCTGACGGCATCGCTGAAAATGACCATCTTAGGCGGGTTGTAAGTGCGACCCATCTTTGCGAACTCCTTGGTCCACACGTCTTCCGTGCCGGCAAGGATGCGCTTGCAGAAGGTCATCAGCTCCTGATCAACCTGACTGTAGTCGGTGCCGTCGTCGACGTATTCCGTTTGGGTTTGGGTGCCGCCCATCTGTTCCATAACCTGGCTGGGATCGCCGCCCATAAACATAACGATTAAGGCAATTATGATACCACCAATGCCTATGCCACCAGCGGCAGCCACTGTTTTCTTCCCTCTGCGGTCTTCCACATTGGTACTTTCTCTACGTCCTTCTAGTTTCATGATGATTTGATTTAAGAATTGCTGAATGCAAAAATAGAGAAAAAAGTAAAAAACCATTCTTTTTTTCAAAAAAACTGTACTTTTGCTACGTATAAACCATAACTGATAACTGAACAACTCCAAACTGACAACTGATATGAAAGCATTCGTTAACGACACCGAAGTGCGCACCTACTACGGCGCCAAGGTGAAATCAGTCGTGCTGGCCTACTGCCGTGCGAAAAACCTGCCTCTGAGACTCGAAGGCCTCCAAGTGAGAGACGCCTACGGCAACATCGTCGACCTCGATGGATCATTGCGAGCCAATGCAAGAATTTACATTAAAATCTAAAAGCCATGAAAAGAATTGCCAAACTCATGCTGGCGACATGTGCCGCCATATTGTTCCTTACGGCCTGCCAGCCGAAAGTGAAGGAACAAAAAGTGTACATCGTCTCCACCAACGACATGCACGCTAACATTGACAACTTTCCGCAACTGGCCGCCTTGATGGACAGCCTGCGCAGCGTCCACCCCGACCTGCTGCTCTTCAGTGCGGGCGACAACCGCTCGGGCAACCCTATCAACGATCGCTATGCCGAGCCCGCCAAGCCCATGTATGAGCTGATGAACAAGGTCGGTTTCAACCTCTCGACCTTCGGCAACCACGAATGGGACGGCGACGTCACCGGCCTGCGCGACGTACTCACCTGGGCCAACTTCCCCTTTGTGAGCGCCAATGTCACCTTCGAAGACTCGCTCCAGATGCCTAACGTGTCACCTTATACTATTATCGAACGCGATGGCCTGAAACTGGGCGTCATCGGCGGCATACAGCTGGGACCGAACGGCCTGCCCGACTCGCACCCGAAGAACCTCGGCGGCTGCACCTTCGTGCCCATCACCGACGTACTGCCCCAATACATCGACTCACTCAGCGACTGCAACGCCATCTTCCTGCTCTCGCACTGCGGCTATGAAGCCGACCGGGAGACGGCAGAGCAATTCCCGCAGCTGGCGGCCATCTTCGGCGGCCACACCCACACCCGCGTAGCCGAAAAGCAACTCGTCAACGGCGTGATGATCACCCAAGCCGAGGCCAAGGTCAAGTTTGTGACGCTGAGCACCTTCACCTTCCGCGACGGCGTGCTGGTCGACAAGGACATGGAGCTGCTCTCCGTCAAGGAGTTCCCGAAGCGCAATGCAGAGGTGCAAGCCATGGTCGACAAATACAACAGCAACGAATACTTCCGCACCGTGGTCACCAACAATCTGACGCCTATAGAAAGCTATGAAGCATTGGGGTGCCTGATGACCGATGCCATCCGTTATGAATCGGGCGCCGACATAGGCTTCCAGAACCCCGGCGGCGTGCGTTTCGACACGCTCTCGGCCCGTCCCGTGACGTTGAAAGACATCTTCGCCCTCGACCCCTTCGACAATGAAATCATTGCTTTCACGCTCAGCGGAAAGGAAATCATTGACCTGATGAAGGTTTGCTACCCCACCGACGGCGGCCCCATCTATTGTTCTGGCTGCTCTTATTCTTATAAGGTAGACGATAATGGCGAGATGACCGATATCCAGGTGAAGCTCGAGAACGGCAAACCCTTAGACCTCAACGCCAAATACAACGTCGTGATGAACAGCTACATGTCGACCGTGTTCGACTATGAGCACGAAGACGAAGGCCATACCACCTTCCGCAGCTCCAATGAAATGATGTTGGATTATCTGGCGAAACATCCTGAAATCAACTACGGTACGACCACCAGGGTTACAGAAAAATAGTTTTTGGCACGATTTTGGTAGTTGTGAAGGGTGAACACATAAAATAAAAGTTAAACCCTAAAACAATCGCAACTATGAAAGCCAAGAACATCCTGATGACCCTCCTGTTGGTAACGGGAGCCATCGCAGCAAAAGCAAGTGGTTATCCACCTGAACTCGCCTTGGTATCACAGCCGGTGATGGTGTACAACTACAGTTCGGTCACGGTCTACTACGACGTGGAGAACATCGGAGACTACACCTATAAGGGTGATGTATATCTATACCTTGACCCCGATGACGGCTACTACTATGCCAAGAAGAACGTCAAGGTGAATGCTGGCCGCATCAAGAGAATCTCTATCGACATTCCCTCTTACAAGCTGGATCTGAACTGCACCTACACCATCATGCCGTACTACGAATTGGATGGTGAACTGTACAGCTTCACGACTTTCGAATACTTCGAGCCTGTCAGCTTCTACTGGAATGGGTCACGCAGCGAACGCTGGATCGTCATCACCGTTCCGCCCTGCCCGAGCTACTACCACCGTCCTGGTACCTACCGTTACTACTACGACGGTTTCCGCCCGCCGAGGCACCATCACGGCCATGGTCCTGCAACACCTCCCCGCCCGATGGATCCCATGCACCACACCTATAGTTACCACCACAACCACGGTGGCTATCCTACCAACCACTTCCACGGGAATATGTCGCATCACGCACCCAATGGCAGTGGACATCCCGGCAACCACTTCAACGGAGGCGCAGCACCTGCACCCAATGGTGGCGGACACCACGGCCACCACTTCAACGGAGGCACAGCTCCTGCACCTAACGGCGGTGGACACCATGGCAACCACTTCAACGGAGGTACACCTGCCCCTGGCAACAACGTGGCACCCAGTGCAACAGTAAGGCCTCCCGACAACGCAGGCAGCCTGAGCTCAGGCAGCAGACCCGGTTCACGTCCAAGCAGCGGCAACCGCCCCGAAGGCACAGGTAGCAGCAGCGGTAGCGTCAGCCGACCCAGCAGCAACAGCCTAGTCAGCGGCAACTCACGCCCTAGCAGTTCAAGCAGCGTAAGCGGCTCTAGCAGCCGTCCTGCAGCCAGCAGCAACGTCAGTCGCCCCAGCGGCAGCACCTCACGCCCCAGCAGCTCAAGCAGCAGCCTTAGCCGCCCTTCCAGCAACAATAGTCGCCCAAGCGGTAACAGCTCCAGCCATGTAAGTGGCTCCAGCAGCCGTCCTACATCCAGCAGCAGCGTCAGCCGCCCCAGCGGCACCACCTCTCGCCCGAGCAGCTCAAGCAGCAGCGTCAGCCGCCCCTCCAGCAACAGTAGTCGCCCAAGCGGTAGCAGCTCAAGCAGGGTCAGTAGCTCTAGCAGCAGTTCTTCCCGCAGCAGCGGCTCAAGCTCCTCCACCAGAAGCTCAAGCGTATCAAGCGGCAGCCGCAGCGGACGTAGATAAATATAGATAAGATAAAAGATAAAAACAAAGGGCAGCCGACTGGCTGCCCTTTGTTTTTATTTCGCCTTGCCTTGGTTGGCGACGGCGGCCATCAGCGCGGCCACCTTCTCGGGGTCACCGAGGAAGAAGTCCTTTTGGAGCTTCATGTTGTCGTCGAACTCGAAGACATAAGGGATGCCCGTCGGGATGTTGAAGGCGATGATTTCGTCGTTGCTCATGCCTTTCAGCACCTTCACCACGCCACGCAGGCTGTTGCCGTGGGCCACCACCAGCACCTGGTCGTGGGTCTCGAAAGCCTTCATGATGTTGTTCTCATAATACGGCATCACACGCTCGATGGTGTCGCAGAGGGCCTCGGTGAGCGGAATCTGCTCATCGGTGAGCTCGGCATAGCGCGGGTCCATGCGGGGGCTCTTGGGGTCGTTCATGTCGAGCGCGGGCGGACGCACATCGAAGGCACGACGCCACAGGCGCACCTGCTCGTCACCGTATTTCTCGGCGGTCATCTTCTTGTCGAGGCCTTGTAGTTGGCCATACGACTTTTCGTTGAGTCTCCATGACTTGTACACCGGCAGCCAGTCCATGTCCATGGCCTCAAGGGCGAGGTTCAAGGTCTTGATGGCGCGCTTGAGGTAAGAGGTGAAGCAGATTTCAGGCTTGTAGCCGTTCTCTTTCATCACCTTGCCAGCCTCGATGGCTTCCTGCACACCTTTCTCCGAGAGGTCGACGTTGGTCCACCCGGTGAAGAGGTTCAATTTGTTCCATTCACTTTCTCCGTGACGGATAAGGATAAGTTTTTTCATTGTTGAATTATTTATTGTTTAACTGTTTAATTGTTGTTTTTTCTGGGTCTGTGTCGTTTCGGCTGTTCTTCCTGAACTTCAACTTCCTCCTCGGCTACCGTCTCCGTTGGCGTGTCCGTCGGCTTCACCTCCACCTTGGGCATCTCGGCTTCAATGCGGCGGAAGATGTCGTCCTTATCCTTGGGCCGCGCCTCGTCGTGCCACTTGAAGCCCGAAAGGTATCGGCTGCTTTCCTGGAGGTCTTCCTCGGGGTACATCTTCTCGTCGATATCCTTGAACGACTTGATGATGGACACGTTCTGGTTCTCCATCTCGATGACCATGGTCACCGACTTCGCAACGTCGATACCGATGATGCCACCCTGGTCGTCGCGAATCCAATAGATGGTCTCGGCTTGGTCGCCATCCACGTTGACATGGTGGATGTTGCCGTTCCTGAACTTCGAAGTGATGTCGATGCCTTTGATCTGATTGAAGCCCTCAATGGAGTCCTGCGAGATGATGAAGGCATTGCCCTTTTGCAACACCCACTCCACCTTGTTGTCCTTGAGCTTGATGTCGATGTCAGTGCCGCTCAGTTGGCTGTCTTCGGCCCAAAGAATCGGCGCTACGCGCATACGAATGGTGGAGTCAGCCATAAGATAAGTCAACGTGTCGCATTTGCCTTGCATGTCGCTCTTGAAGAAACGCACGTTGCGGCGGGCGATGAGTTTCTCGGCTTCCTCCTTCTCCTTGTCGAAATACATGAACAAGGTGTCGCCGTGGATGTATAGCGAGTCGCTGCCCTCGTAGCTGATGACGTATGCGCTGTCGGTGGCATAGCTGAAGCCCTTATCCTCCCACATCTCCACATAGTCGCCGCGCATGACGACCTTATAGGATGTGTCGATCATGTCGACCCGACTAAAGGCCTGCGCAAAACCGAGGCCACGGTCGTAGAAAATAGAATCCGACCACAACTGTTGCTTGTCGTTATGCATGTAAGGCCGCCTGTCGAGATACACCTGGTCCTCGTTGACAAGGTAATAGCCGTGTTTGCCCTCCAACACATTTTCTTGGTTGACAATGGTTGTCGGCCCCTCAAACCACATCTTCTCTATGCCAGTGTTGTAATACAAAGTGTCTGTATACATCTGATACTTAGGACTGTACACCTCCACATTCTCGAAGAACGAAAATTCCTTGAGTCTGTCACGGTAGTAGCCGAAATGGCTCTTCAGGGTCTTGTCACCACGGTAGGTGGTGGCACTGTCGGGATAGCAAGCCAGATGCAGGTTGCGGTCGTAGGTGAGGTATTCGGTGAGCAACGTGGTGGAGTCGTCCATGAGCTTCACGTTGTCGAAGAACTCGGCAAAGCGCGTGTTGCCGTCGTAGTTCAGCAAGTCGCTGAACACCTCCACGCTGTCATTGACGATGATATGGACGTTTTGGTAGGCATCGAAGCTATTGGTCTTCTGGTAGAAATAGGCGCTGTCGCAGTAGAAGTACGCCGAGTCGTGGCGCATCTTCACGTTGCCGATGAGGCGTTGCACGTCGCCCATGCTCTTCGAGTAGGTGGCCTTGTCGTAATGCTCGATGTGGATGCGCGTCTTCTTGCGCTGCACGGTGTCTTGCTCCTGTGCCACAAGGGTTTGCGACAGCAAGAGAAACAGAGACACTATGAGCAATACTTTGGCTTTCATCGTGATGAAATAACGCGCAAAGATAAGATTATTGTCCGAACTGGGCAAAAAAGATGTGGAGACGGTGTGCACTCCGTCTCCACAAAACAATGTATTCAAGATGATTACAAATTACATTGTCTTAGCCCATGTGTCTTTCAAGGCAACGGTGCGGTTGAAGACCAGATGACCCGGCGTGCTGTCCTTGTCGACGGTGAAGTAGCCGATGCGCTGGAACTGGAAGTGGTCGAGCGGCTTGGCGTCGGCCAGGCATTCCTCCACGTAGCACACGGGGCGCACCTCCAACGAGTTGGGGTTCATCATCTCCTTCATGGCTTCAAGGGAGGTCTTGCCTTCGCCTTGCAGGCGGGCCAGCTCGTCGCGCGGGTTCTCCACCTTCCAGAGACGGTCGTACATGCGCACTTCGGCCTGCAGGCAACGCTCGCAGCTCACCCAGTGGATGGTGCCTTTCACCTTGCGGTTGGCACCCGGCATGCCGCTCTTGGTGTCGGGGTCGTATTCGGCGTAGACCTCCACGACCTCGCCGTTCTCGTCTTTCTTGCAGCCCGTGCATTTCACGATGTAGGCGTTCTTGAGGCGCACCTCGTTGCCCGGCGTCATGCGGAAGTATTTCTTCGGGGCGTCTTCCATGAAGTCTTCCTTCTCGATCCACAGCTCGCGGCTGAAGGCGATCTTGTGGCTGCCCGCGGTCTCGTCCTCGGGGTTGTTGATGGCTTCCATCTCCTCAATTTGTCCTTCGGGGTAGTTGGTGATGACCAGCTTCACCGGGTTGACCACGGCAGCCACGCGGTTGGCGGTGGCGTTGAGGTCCTCGCGGATGGCGCTCTCCATCAGTGCGAAGTCGTTCAAGGCGTCATAGGTGGTGTATCCAATCTTGTCGATGAACTTATGGATGCCACCCGGCGTGTAGCCACGGCGACGGAAGCCGCAGATCGTGGGCATACGCGGGTCGTCCCAGCCGCTCACCAGACCCTCGTTGACGAGGACGAGCAGGTTACGCTTGCTCAAAAGGATATAGTTAAGGTTCAGCTTGTTGAACTCGGTCTGACGCGGACGGTTGTCGTCCATGTTGTCGCCTTCGCCACGGATCTCCTTCAACCAGTCGATGAAGAGGTCGTAGAGCGGACGGTGTACCACAAATTCCAGTGTGCACAAGGAATGGGTGACGCCTTCGAAGTAGTCGCTCTGTCCATGGGCGAAGTCATACATCGGGTAGGCATGCCACTTGGTGCCCGTGCGGTGATGCGGTGTGTCAACGACACGATAGATGATTGGATCGCGGAAGTGCATGTTCGGGTTGGCCATGTCTATCTTGGCACGAAGCACCATCTTGCCTTCGCCAATCTCGCCGTTGTTCATCTTATGGAACAGGTCCAACGACTCCTCGACGGGACGGTTGCGGTAGGGGCTCTCGATGCCAGGCTGCGTCGGCGTGCCCTTCTGTGCGGCAATCTCCTCGGAACTCTGCTCGTCGATATAGGCCTTGCCGCGTTTAATCAGCTCTATGGCAAAATCCCAGAGTTGCTGGAAGTAGTCGGAGGCATAGTATTCGTTACCCCATTGGTAGCCAAGCCATTGGATATCCTCTTTGATGGCGTCGACATACTCCATGTTCTCCTTGGTGGGGTTGGTGTCGTCGAAGCGCAAGTTGCACACGCCGCCATGTTGCGCGGCGATGCCGAAGTCGAGGCAGATGGCCTTGGCGTGGCCGATGTGGAGGTAACCGTTCGGCTCTGGGGGGAAACGCGTCTGCACACGTCCACCGTTTTTACCGTTAGCGAGATCTTCTTCCACCTTCGCTTCAATGAAATTGAGCGACTTCTTTTCTTCTTTTACTTCTTCAGGGTTTGTCATAGTGTAATTAGGATTAAATCAAGGGGCAAAAATAGGAAAAAAGAAGAATAGAAAAGAAACACGGCAAAAATTAACTACCTTTGCCCCGTGATTCGCAAAGTGAAATATCTGGTTTTTAGCCTAGGGCTGCTCCTCACGGCCTTCCTCGCCCAGCGTTGCGCCAACGCCGTGGCTCCTACGGGCGGGCCTAAGGACACCACGCCGCCGGTAGTGGTCTCCGCAGTGCCCGAAAACCAAAGCACCCACTTCATCGGCAAGAAGATAGAAATCACCTTCGACGAATACATCACCCTCGACAACGCCAGCCAAAACGTGCTGATTTCGCCGCCGCTGAAAGAAAAACCCGACATCAAGCTGAAAAACAAGACCGTGGTGGTCAAGTTCAAGGAGGACTTGGTGCCCAATACCACCTACACCATCAACTTCGGCGCGGCCATTAAGGACCTGCACGAGGGCAACCTCTTCAAGGACTACGTCTACAGCTTCTCGACAGGCGACCATGTGGACACGCTCAGCATCGCAGGCAAGGTGCTCGACGCCGAGACCAAGAAACCCGTTGAGGGCGTATACGTCGGCCTCTATGCTGCCGACCGCGACAACCTCGACTCGCTGCCGCTGACGGTGGCGCCCAACTACATCACCAAGACCGACAAGGAAGGCCTCTTCAGCCTCAACGGACTGGCCGACAAAGACTACCGTGTCTTCGCCCTCAAGGACGCTAACGCCAATCTCTATTTCGACCTGGCCAACGAGGCTTCTGCATTTCATGACACGCCAATCTCTCCCTCCGACTCGACATTAAAACCCATCACTTTGCATATGTTCACCGAAGTGGACTCCACGCAGGTGCTTTTGGAGAAGAAACTCATCGAAGACGGACTGTTGCGCTTCGTGTTTCGTCACCCCGCCAAGGACGCCGTCATCATGACACCCGAGATGCTGCCCGACACTTTCAACCTCGTCACGACGCACTCGGCCGCCTACGACACGGTGTGGTGGTACTTCACGCCCAACGTCAAAGACAGCCTATGGGTGCAGGTGAAATACGACACCGTCATCAACGACTCGACGCGCTACAGCCTGAAATTCAAGGACAAAAAGGATAAAAGGACCAAAAACAAGAAACCCGAGCCGCTGAAGGTCAAAAACAACCTCATCGGGCGCGGCGCTTTGGTTGAAGGCGACACCTTGACTTTGACCTTCTCAGAGCCCATCGTGCGCTATGCCATGCGCGACTCGGCTGTCTTCAAGTGCGACAGCCTTGTCTTCTACGACACCCTGGCCTTCGAGCCTGCCGACGAACACGGCATGAAATACCGACTCGTCACACCCGTCGCGGCCGACAAAAATTACAGCATCGAAATCCCTGACTCGGTGTTCTTCGGCATCCGCAACCGCGTCAACGAAGCCATCAAGGTGGACTTCCACGTGGTGAGCGACGACGAATACGGCAACATTTACATCACCGTGATACCGCCCGAGGGCTTGAAACAAGTCGTGGTACAACTCACCAACGAAGGAGGTAAAGTAATTAAGGAACAGGTGATTACAAAGACGGACGAGGTGATGTTTGACTACCTCATGCCCGCCAAATACAAGCTCCGCGCCATCCTCGACGCCGACGGCAACGGCAAGTGGAGCACAGGCAACTACCACCGCCACACCCTTCCCGAGACCATCGTCGACTACAAGGACGTCCTCGACCTGAAAGCCGGCTGGGACATCGACCTGGACGAAGTTTGGGAACTCTAAGCCTCGCAACCATGAAACGCATTCGGATTTTTCTACCCATTCCTTTGCTTCTCATCGGGTTGGCCCTGTTTTTCCTTCAGCGCCACTACATGGACGAATACCCCATGCACATCCATGCCTGGGCCGAGCAAGACCATTATGCCCTTTCCCTCGGCTTCATCAACAACGGCTTCGACTTGTTTCATCCCGAGACGATGGTGTACAACAAACAATTCCCAAGTTGGTGGAAAGAGCCTTCCGCCACCACCATCACCTCTGCCGACTTCCCGATTCACGAATACATTGTAGCGATGCTGATGAAACTGTTCGGCACCACCTCGCCCTGGGTGTTCCGCTTTTGGACGCTGTTATGGGCCACCATCGGGTTGTTGTTCGTTTACCGGATTGCGTTTTGGGCGACCAAGAAATTCACCAAATCTTTGTTTGTCACTTTCTTGACCTTGTGTTCGCCTGTGTTTTTGTACTACAGCAACGGCTTCCTCCCCAGCATCCCAGCCCTTACCATGGGCATCATCGGGCTCTGGTTTTATCTGAGGTATTATGAAAGCCGAACGCTGCGGCATTTCCACCTCAGCATCGCCTTCCTCACCCTGGCCTTGCTGATGCGCACCACCTTCGCTATCGAGCTCATCGCCATCCTTTGTTTCGAGTTGCTCCGCATCTTCCGCAAGGAGACCTATTTCCTCAACAAACTGCCCAGCGTACTGATTTCGGCGGCTTTGTTTGCGGCTTATTTCCTGTGGAACAGGCATTTGCGCGACCTCTACGGCACTGTCTTCCTCAACGAGCTGCTGCCGCCTGAAGACTGGCAAGACGCTAAGGAACTCGTTGCCGACACCTATCATAAATGGACGTATCATTACTTCCAGCGGCTTCAATATCTTGCTGTCGCTGCCTTGGCTTTAACGGTCCTAGTGGTGACTCTTATTCAAAAGAAAGCCCTCAAGCAAAACGACACCACACCCAGCGACAACTCAGCCCCGCTCTCCCTTTGGTGGCTGGTGCTCATTGAGATCTTCGGATGCATGTTGTTTGCCATAGCTTTGATGCAGCAGATGCCCTACCATGACTATTACCTTTTGGACACGTTCTTCCTTCCTTTCATTTTCGCCGTCGCATTGCTCCTGCGACAGATCCAGGTCAGGCGGCTGTCAGCAAAAATCATTGGAGCCACGGTTGCCGTTGTCTTGTGTTTCTTTTGGCTTCGCGGTGCTAAGACGATGCAAGAGGAAAGACGCACCATGGAGTATAACGGCGTATTATCATACGACCGCTTCAAAGATGCCGACAAGATACTCGACAGCCTCAGCATATCGCGCGATGCCAAGATTCTTTGTCTCTACGGCTATGCCCAAAACGGTCCCTTCATCCAGATGGGACGCAAAGGCTACACTATGATGTGGGACGAAGAAGGATGGCTCGAGACCGTCCTAGATTGGGACTATGACTATATCGTTATCGAAAACGGCAAGTTCGCGGAGCACCTCGACAGAAACCGCACACAACTCTCTCGCCTGAAAAAGATTGGAGGCAACCAAAGTTTCAGCGTCTGCACGCCAACCAACAACTGGATTTATCAAGTAGATTGGCAGTTTTTCTGCCCTACTAATTAGTCGACATCGGGAAGAATCACGACGCGCATCCCGACAAAGGCATAGTTTTCCTTGAGCTGAATCAAGTCATCATCACGCAGGCGGATGCAGCCTTCACTGCCACGACCCGGCACCGAGCTTTCGTTGTTAGTGCTGCCATGTATGCCAATACCCGAAAAACCAGGCGTCTTAAGGCGCATGAACCAATGGCCATAGGAAAGAATGCTGCCACGGCCGTCGCCAAAGTCGTGATGCCAAGTGGAGGCATCCACAATCTCGGTGATGGTAAATGGGTTGTCGACCGTACACTCCGGAGTCTTCATGTCGCCTTTCTTTTGTTTTGGCCCCTTGGCTTTGCCCACGCAGACAGGAAAATGCGCGCGTTTGACAGTGTCGCCGTCCACCACCTCGCACACATACAGCCGATACTCCGGCTTCGAGATGAGGATGAAGCAGTTCTTAGGGTTCACGACATCGGAATAGACCGTCGCGCTGTCGGCAACAACGACCTCAACCGTGTCTTGCTGCATCATCACCGTGTCACTAATAGGTTCTTTCGTCTCGGTCGCGTTACCCGAACCGCACGAGGTCATGGCGAACAAAGCCGCCAAAAAACATAGTATGTTCATCTTTCCCTTCATTTGGGCCATTATTTCCTGCAAAAGTAGACATTTTCCCCATTATTTGACGGGTTTTGCTGCCTACAACATCAAAAAAACCGTATTTTTGCGCCCAAATTAAATCAAACACTATGAATCAAGAAGATTTTTTCAAGAAAATAACCGCTCATGCGAAGGAATATGGTTTCATCTTCCCTTCGAGCGAGATTTATGACGGACTGTCAGCCGTTTACGACTATGGCCAGAACGGCGTGGAGCTGAAGAAGAACATCCGCGAATACTGGTGGAAGGCCATGGTGCAGATGCACGAGAACATCGTCGGCATCGATGCTGCCATCTTCATGCACCCCACCACCTGGAAGGCCTCGGGCCACGTCGATGCCTTCAACGACCCGCTCATCGACAACCGCGACAGCAAGAAACGCTACCGTGCCGACGTGCTCGTCGAAGACTATATGGCCAAGATCGAAGAAAAGATAAATAAAGAGGTGGAGAAAGCCCGCAAGCGCTTCGGCGACGCCTTCAACGAGGAGCAGTTTGTGACCACCAACCCGCGTGTGCTGGAACACAAGGCCAAGATTGAAGAAATCAGCCATCGCTTGTATGGCGCCATGGAGGCCAATGACCTCGATGCCATCAAGCAGCTCATCCTCGACCTCGAGATTGTATGCCCCATCAGCGGCACACGCAACTGGACCGACGTGCGTCAGTTCAACCTGATGTTCGCCACCAAGATGGGTAGCGTGGCCGACGGCTCCGACACCATCTACCTGCGTCCCGAGACGGCACAGGGCATCTTCGTCAACTACCTCAACGTGCAGAAGACAGGCCGCATGAAGATCCCGTTTGGCATCGCCCAGACCGGCAAGGCCTTCCGCAACGAGATTGTGGCCCGTCAGTTCATCTTCCGCATGCGTGAGTTCGAGCAGATGGAAATGCAGTTTTTCGTCCGTCCTGGCACGGAACTGGAATGGTTCAAGCACTGGAAGGAAGAACGCCTCGCTTGGCACCTCTCGCTGGGTCTGCCCGCCGAGAAATACCGCTTCCACGACCACGAGAAGCTGGCCCACTACGCCAACGCCGCCACCGACATCGAGTTCGACTTCCCATTCGGCTTCAAGGAGCTGGAAGGCATCCACAGCCGCACCGACTTCGACCTCTCGGCCCATGCCAAATACTCGGGCAAGAAGCTCCAGTACTTCGACCCCGACACCAACGAGAGCTACACGCCTTACGTTATCGAGACCTCCATCGGTTTGGACCGTATGTTCCTCGCCATGTTCAGCAACGCCTACACCGAGGAGAAGCTGGAAGACGGTTCGGAGCGCGTGGTGCTGAAGCTGCCGGCCATCCTCGCACCTTACAAGGTCGCTGTGTTGCCGCTGGTCAAGAAAGACGGTCTGCCGGAGAAGGCCCGCGAAATCATCGACTCGCTGAAGGCCGACTTCATGTGCCAGTACGAGGAGAAAGACTCCATCGGCAAGCGCTACAGAAGACAAGATGCCATCGGCACGCCGATGTGCGTCACGGTGGACAACGACACCCTGGTTGACAACTGCGTCACCGTGCGCGACCGCGACACGATGCAGCAGGTACGCGTCCCGATTGACAACCTGCGCAACATGATTTTCGACGAACTGAAGCCGAAAAAATGACATAAATTGCATTGTAGAGACGCGCCATGGCACGTCTCTACATAGACAACCCCATAGACAACGGTTGGATTTCGATTTTGCAACAAATTGAAATCCAATCGTTTATTTTTTACTATCTTTGCGATATGATAGACAAGGCCCCCTTGGGGCTTGACAAACGGTTTTTGGCTTTAGGAAATGTTATACCTTTGCTTTGTGAACCTGAAACAATAACCATTATAACTCGATTACCATGAAAAAGCTACTTGTAATTACCGCAATCTTGATTTGCGTTAACCTTCAAGCACAGACCTATGATTTTGTAATAGATAATCTGCTGTATTCTGTCATCAGCACCAATCCTCCCAAAGTTTGCCTTAAAGGTCATCAGGATGGCACCAATGCAACAGGAGAATTGGTGATTCCTGAATCTGTGTCTTATGAAGGCATTACTTATTCGGTAACAAGAATAGGAGAAAAAGCCTTTAAGGGTTGTGAAAACCTAACAGGACCATTAACCATTCCTGGCACCATCAAAGAAATTGAAAAAGGTGCTTTTAGAGGCTGTTCGGGCTTTACAGGAGATTTGGTCATTCCCAATTCTGTGGTTAGGATAGGCTTGGTGCATGATTATAGTGATACTATTGGACCGTATTATGGGAATGGCGCGTTCCAAAATTGTTCTGGTTTTGACGGTCATCTTATGCTGTCTGATTCGTTATCCTATATTTGTCCGTTCTGTTTTCAAGGCTGTAATCATCTTATTGGAGATTTGATTATCCCTGAATCTGTTTCAACTATTTGTGAAATAGCTTTTCTTGGCTGTAGTGGTTTTAATGGTTGTCTTATACTACCTGATGGACTCGAAGCAATAGGGAGGGAATGTTTTGAGGTTTGTTCGGGCTTTACTGGCGACTTAATCATCCCTAATTCAGTAACTTCAATAGGCATGAATGCTTTTGCTGGATCGGGATTTGATGGACAATTGGTTCTTTCTGAACGTATGACAAAAATTACAGACGGTGTGTTTTATGAATGCAACTTTGTAGGAACGCTCACTATCCCCAACGCCGTAAACGAAATACAATCTGGAGCATTTAGTGGCTGTGGAGGTTTTACATACCTTCATATTGGTGATTCCATCTCAAGGATACATGAGGATGCCTTTGTTGAGAACAACATTCAATCTATGAGCATCACTGCACAGACACCGCCCGAACTATGGGGAGGTTATCCTCGTTTATCTAGGGAAATGCCTGTTTATGTACCTTTTCTGGCCTTGGACGCTTATCATAATGCGCCAAAATGGGATGAATTTACCAACATCCAACCTCTTCAAGAATGGATGGGCTATATTGATGGTGCCGAATGGTACTACGAAATAGAAAATGAAGATGGTAGCATCACCTACCAGCATCTGCAATGCGCGGGCGACACCATCGTCGGCAACCAACGCCCGAAAATCATCGTGCGCAGCAACACGCAATACGATAAAGACGTGCCAACCGAAGTGACCCACGAATATGTATATGAAGAAAACGGCATCGTCTATTGGTGGAACAAGGACTTGGATGAGTTCACCACACTTTATAACCTCAACGCCGAAACAGGTGACGAATGGACCATCAAGGTGGGATACGACAGCCTTGTCATGCATGTGGATGGCGTGGAAGATATCGAATATGAAGGACAGATCTTCCGCTTGCTGCACGTGAGCGACCCCGACGACCTCTTCAGCGGTGACATTGTGTGTGGCATCGGACATCTCACCAGCTTCTTCCCTGAACGGCTGATGCGTCACGCCGCAGATTACACCGTGAACGGAATGCGCTGCTATTGGGTTAATGGCGATTTGTTTTTCAAAATCGGCGACGAGGACTGCGATGCTGTGTATCAACAATATCACGACGGCATAGATGAAAACGGCCTTTCGACAGGCTCAGGGACCGAAGAGGCCTTGGTGGTATATCCTAATCCTGCAAACAACACTTTGTTTGTAGAGACGCGATTAATCGCGTCTCTACCAGCGACAACCTATCATATCACCAACCTGTTGGGACAGACCTTGCTGCAAGGCAATATCACTGTAGAAAACCAACAGATTGACATATCATCATTGCCCGCTGGCATGTATTTCATCAGCATGGGCGGACAGACTGCGAAATTTGTTGTAAGATAAACCATCAAAAAACAGATACCATGAAAAAGTTATTCGCAATCACATTTATGATGGCTTTCGCTATCCTAGGTTTCTCGCAAGAATATATCCAGAGACCTACTGCCATCAACACTTGGGACTATGTGTATGAATATGGTGAAGAATTTCCATATAACAAAAACATCACCCTTGAATATGACGGGCGAGGGAACCTGTCTTACTATCATCATGTCATTAATTATCCCGGATCGCCTTACACCCAAGTATACTGGTTTACGCATGATGCTTTGAATCGTCTTACCTACAAACAGTTCTATTTTCAAGAAGCTGCTGACTTCGGCACCAAAAAGTATTATTATAGTTATGACGAATCGTCAAATCTTACAGAATGTCTTGTTAAGAGACGATACAAAGGCGATATGTATTTCACCAATGAATTCACTATTGAATCCAAGGACATTTACCAATACGAAAAAGGAAAGAAAATACGATGGGATCATTTGGTCGACAGCACATTGACGCTTCAAAACTATTACCTGTACGATTATTCCGAAAATGGCAACTGGTCGTCGGAAACCAAATACAGAGCCAACGGCCAACCTATTACAAAAACCGAACACACTTATTCGGATCTCCAAGAGGTGCTCACGGATACAAAATCCAATTGGTCGGCTGAATCGGAAGATTGGATCTATTCGTCACAGATTGAATACACTTATTCTGACACCCATCAGTTGCTTACAAGAACCGCTTTCAGTTGGTCGGCAGAAACGGAAACATGGGTCATTTCAACGCTTACGGAATACGAATATGACGAAGGTGTCCTCGTGGAGAAACGCATTACAAGCTGGAGCAATGAGGTGGCCAACCAGCAGAAGCAACTCTACGATTATGATGAAAGCGGGAACTGCACCCAAATCCTGTTCCAAGCCATGGTTGACAGCGTATTTGCCGACCAAAACAGAGCCGTCTACGTTTACGATGAGAACAGTCTGTGTACCAATGCATACGCTCAACGATGGAACGACACTGCATGGGTGTTGGGAGGTTTCCCTTCGGGAACTTATTTGTTCTTTGATGATATATATGATGATGTCAATGAAGTCATAGGCTCCATTGCATATCGCACCCGTGCCGAAGTGACGGGCTATGTCACCACACCCAATCCACATTATATACAGACTCCTCTCAACCTCGAAGGCGAATGGTACTATGAAATAGAAAATGAAGACGGCAGCATCGCCTACCAACACTTGGAATGCGCGGGCGACACCGTCGTCGGCAACCAACGCCCGAAAATCATCGTGCGCAGCAATACGCAATATGACAAAGATGGGCATACCGAGGTCTCCCACGAATATGTCTACGAAGAAAACAGCAAGGTGTACTGGTGGAACCAAGATTTGGAGCAATTCACCGTGCTTTACGACCTCGGAGCCGAAACGGGCGATGAATGGGAAATCAAGGTAGGTTACGAAAGCATCGTCATGCATGTCGACACAGTGGAATACTACGAACATAACGGCCTCAATTATCGTATGCTGCGTGTGAGCGATGAAAACGACCTCTTCAGCGGCGACATCTTATGCGGCATCGGCCACATGACCAGTTTCTTCCCCGAGAGACTGATGCACAGGGACGGGGACTACACGGTGGACGGGCTACGCTGCTATTGGGTGGGCGATGCCCTGGTCTATCATAACGGCGAGGAAGACTGCGATGCCGTGTATTCGGAAATCCATGGCGTTGGGGAAGACGGCCCTTCGACCCCTTCGACAGGCTCAGGGACCGAAGGGACCTTGGAGGTGTATCCTAATCCTGCCAATGGCATTTTGTTCGTTGAGACGCACGGCCGTGCATCTCTATCGAACCAAACCTATCACATCACCAACCTGTTGGGGCAGACCCTGCTGCAAGGCAATATCACCGCAGAAAACCAACAGATTGACATATCCTCATTGCCTGCAGGCATGTATTTCATTAGCATGGACGGACAGACGGTGAAATTTGTGAAACAATGATATCTAATGTGCTATGAAAAAGCTAGTTACATTTGCAATGATGATGCTCATGGCGTTGAACCTCAACGCGCAAGACGTCTATTCAGTTGGCTCATACACCGTCAACAACAAAACCATTGGGGCCTTATATAAAAACGACAAAAAAATCCACTGGGTCCATACTGACCTGAATACCAAAGCGACCAGAGTAACCTGCGACTCTCAAGGCAATGTCTACTGGTTCATCAACTATTACGAAAACCCCAGCAACACCTACCTTTATTCGGAAATAAGGAAAAACAACCAATTCTATGCTTCAACTTTAAACCATAGCGAGGTTCATATTTCAGACATGTATTGTTTAAACGACACACTTTATTACACTGGTTATCAATACAATGATGATTCTGTGACAATTGCTACCGTTTGGAAGGGCGATGACTTCACAACGCATTGGATAATAGGCGATGGCGTTCATCCCAGCCTCTTATATAGTGTTGACATCGACAAGAGGACAGGCATCCCCTACTTCTGCGGTTATGTCATCGACGGCAAGAAAAAAGCCTCGGTATGGAGAGAACAAGATTTGTTATTCACTTATGACACTCTCCAAAATGGTAGTTACATAAACAATTCCTGCGCAACTCAAATCGCAGTTGGAAATGGTCATGTCTATACGATTGGTGATTTTGATCCGGAAGGCTGGAGTGGTATCAGCGCTATATGGAAAGACAATGAGATGATAGGATATGGAGATCAATATGAATATATTTACCATGCCATTTGTACCTTTAATGACTCATTTTATAGGGCTCTATCGAATCGCTGGGGCGATGATATATCGAAAGACGACCAAACCCAAATGCTATTTATAGGATACGCCTACAAACTCTTATCCACCCTTACTGACATCTATGTGATAGGCAAGGATTTTGACAGCAATTTCTATATATGGAAGAATTTTGAAAGAGGCAAACAGATTAGTAATTGCCAAAGCATAGCAGATGCGTGCGTTTTCGATCCGTACTTTTTCCAAAATTCTGAATGGTACTACGAAATCGAATGGGAGAACGGCAATATCACCTACCAGCACTTGGAATGTGAGGGCGACACCGCCGTCGGCAACCAACGCCCGAAAATCATCGTGCGTAGCAACACGCAATATGATAAGAACGGATATACCGATGTCACCCACGAATATGTCTACGAAGAAAACAGCAAGGTGTACTGGTGGAACCATGATTTGGATGAATTCACCGTGCTATACGACCTCGGAGCCGAAACGGGCGACGAATGGGAAATCAAGGTGGGAATGGAAAGCATCATCGTGCATGTCGACAGCGTAGGCGTTTTCGAATACGAAGGAGAGACACGCAAGATGCTGCATATCAGCGACGCAGGGAACATCTTCAATGGGGATATCGTCGTCGGCTACGGCCACATGACCAGTTTCTTCCCCGAGAGACTGATGCACAGGGACGGCGGTTACACGGTGGACGGCCTCCGCTGTTATTGGGTGGAGGATGCCTTGCTCTACCATAAAGGTGACGAGGATTGCGATGCCGTGTATTCTGAAATCCATGGTGTGGAAGAGGACGGCCCTTCGACCCCTTCGACAGGCTCAGGGACCGAAAGGGCTTTGGTGGTGTATCCTAATCCTGCAAACAATATGTTGTTTGTAGAGACGCAAAATTTTGCGTCTCTACCAAACCCAACCTACCGCATCACCAACCTGATGGGACAAACCCTAATATCCGGTCATGTAGAGACGCGGCGCGCCATGTCTCTACAAACCATCGACATATCATCATTGCCTGCGGGCATGTATTTCATTAATCTGGGCGGACAAACGGTGAAATTTGTGAAACAATGAAACCCAAAACCATATTAGCAGTGCTCTTTCTGCTGGTGGGGCTCGCGGCCTGCCAGCAGAAGGCCCGTTACCTCAACGAGGCCGAAACGCTGCTGCAGCAAGGGCGTGAACAGATTGCCGCTAAGCAGTCGGAAGCCGCCGCCGAGTCGTTCAGCCAGGCACTGCTGGCCATCAACCACTGCGACCCCGACCGACCCGAAGTGAAACGCCTGAAAGGACAGATCGAAGACGACCTCGGTACACGCTATTGGAAACATGGCCTCTTCGAGGAAGCCCTACCCCTCCATGCCGACGCCGTCAGCCTGTTTGAGGACATCAACGACTCCACGCTGCTGGCCACCGCCCTGCGCAACTGCGGCCGCGTGACGGCTTCGATGGGCGACATCAAAGCGGCACAAGGGCATTATGACGCCGCCCTTGCCCTCGCCCAAACCTTGAACGACAAGGACATGGAAAACGACATCCTCATCGAGTCGAGCCGCGACGTGCTGCTGGTGAAGGAAGACTACAGCCAAGCCATAACACGCGCCACTCAAGCCCTCGAAGGCGGTGCCTCACCCGACATCTGTCATCTGACCTTAGGCCTCGCCTACTATTATCTGGAACAAGACAGCCTCGCGCTGACCCACCTCGAAGAAGCCACCAAGAGCCGCAAACCCGGCACCCGCATGTCGGCCTACCAAAGCCTGTACTACCTTTACCAGTTTGCTGGCGACTACCAGAAAGCCCTTGAATACCACGAGCTTTTCAACGAGAGCATGATGCTGGCCGACCAAGAGAACCGCAGCGAACAGGTGCAACGCACCAAAGCGGAATACGACCTGCAGATGCAGCAAAACGCCCTGCGCGCCGAGCAGAAACTGAAGAGCCTCTATCTCTACCTCGTCGTGGGTGGCTTGTTGGTGGCTTTGGCCGTCGTGCTGTTGCTGCTGCGCCAAAAGACCCTCAGCGAGCGCCTGAAAGCCGAAGAGATGAAGAACCGGCTGGAGTTGGAGCTGAAGAAAAACAAGGTGTACGTCACCGCCCTGGCCCTCACCGAGCAAATCACGGCCTCCACCCTCGACTTCGACCTGAAAGAGAACGAATGGGACGACTTCGTGGCACTCATCGACAAGGTGTACGGCGACTTCACGCAACGCCTGCTGGACAAGTACCCCACCCTCACCAAGAGCGACCTGCAGATCTGCTGCCTTACCAAGCAAGGCTTCAGCAACCAGGTGATTTCGATCCTGATGAACCTGCAAACCAATAGCTACGCCCGCCGCAAGTCGCGCATCAAACAAGAAAAGATGAACGGCTTGGAGGATGACAGAAGCTTTGAAGAAATCATTAATTCCTTGTGAAACGGAAGAAAAGTCTTACTTTTGCTGAAAATTTACGCAAATGAAGATCAAATGTGATTTCTGCGGTGCGATGGTCGACGAGACCGGCAGCACCTGCCCTAACTGTGGTGCGCCCCTATCGGGAGCCAACCGCACTGCCTCCGAACAGCCCCAAACCATTGAGGAACTGCACGCATGGTATCTGGCCCATCACCTGCCGCCTGAGGAGGTGACACGCTTCTTCATCGGCAGGAACATCACCGAGCCAAAGGCCTTCGGTATCTATCGTGACAGCAACGGCGACTTCGTGGTCTACAAGAACAAAGCCAACGGCGAACGCGCTATCCGCTACAAAGGTGCCGACGAAAAGTACGCCGTCAACGAGCTGTACCAACGCCTGAAAGCCGAGATTGTCGATCAAAAAAGCCACAGCACGCCTGAAGTGCAACAACCTTTAGAAGACGGAAAGAAAAAGAAGCGCAAAGGCTGCCTGATTGCCATCCTTATTGTCACGGTGATGGGCATCCTAGGCTCCCTCTTCAACCACTCCGTTCCCAACGGATACTACAACTACAAAGGTATCCAATACTACCACCAAGGTTCGGACTGGTTCTACTACGATTCTGACGCTGACGACTGGTACCTCTCCAACGACGATGTGGACATCACGGACAAGAACGCCAACGACTATCGCATCGACAATCATACAGGCAAGGACTTCGAGTCGACCTCGTGGTACGACTCCGGCAGCCACAGTGACGATTCCAGTTGGGACAACGACAACGATTGGGACGACGACAACGACTCGTGGGACAGCGGCGGCACCGACTGGGATTCTGACTGGTAACAAAAACGACAACCTATGAAATCCCTCAACCTCGCTTACATCCAAGCCGACCTCGTCTGGGAGGACAAGGAAGCCAATATGGAGCGCTTCGGCCAGCTGCTGCAACAGGTGCAACCCGGCACCGACCTCATCCTCATGCCCGAGACCTTCACCACGGCCTTCCCCGTCGACCCGAAACGCTTCGCCGAGACGGAAGACGGCCCCACCATGGCTTGGCTGCGCCGACAAGCCCAAGCCCAAAACGCCGTCATCTGCACCACCTTCCCCATCGAGAAGGACGGACACTACTACAACAGCCTTGTCTGGATGCGCCCCGACGGTAGCTATGAACTCTATTTCAAGCGCCATACCTTCACCATGGGCGGCGAGGATAAGCTGGTGGAACGCGGTGAGCATCAGCTGGTTGTGGAACTCAACGGCTGGCGCATCAAGCCGATGGTGTGCTACGACATCCGCTTCCCCGTGTGGGCGCGCAACCGTTATAAAGACGGACAATACGAATACGACCTGGCCTTCTATCTCGCCAACTTCCCCGACTCGAGGATGGTGGTATGGCGCACGCTCCTCGTGGCCCGCGCCATCGAGAACCAAGCCTATTGGATCGGCGTGAATCGCGTGGGCACCGACGACTACGGCCTGCATTACAGCGGCGAGTCGCAGGTCATCAACGCCCGAGGCGAGGTCATCTCCCGGGCCGAGCCCTACCAAGAAGCGGTGCTGCACTCCACCTTGGATTACGAGAAGCTACAACACTTCCGCGAGAAGTTCCCCCTGGGGCCGGATTGGGATGGGTTTGAGATATATTAAGGTCCCTTGAGCCTGTCGAAGGGCCGACCGATAAAAGACGGTGCTTCGACAAGCTCAGCAACCTGCCCCAACTGAACAACTGAACAACTGATAACTGCCAACTGAAAAATGCTTTCCGTTTTCTCCGACGAATACTACATGAAACAGGCCTACCAAGAGGCCCAGAAAGCCCTTGAGGCCGACGAGATCCCCATCGGGGCCGTGGTGGTGTGCAACAACAAGATCCTCGCCCGCACCCACAACCAGACCGAGACCCTCAACGACGTGACCGCCCACGCCGAGATGCTAGCCATCACCGCCGCCGCCAATGCCTTGGGCGCCAAATACTTGGATGAATGCACGCTGTACGTCACCTTGGAGCCCTGCCCCATGTGCGCCGGAGCCCTCTGCCATGCCCATATCGGCAAGGTGGTCTGGGCCGCCGACGACCCCAAGAACGGCTTCTCACGCTTCGGCAACATGCTGCACCCAAAGACGAAAACCGAAACAGGCGTCATGCACGACGAATGCTTGGAATTGTTGACGGGGTTTTTTAAACGGAAACGGTAGGCTTGTAGGGCTGTCACATTGTGGCAGCCGCATGGAATAATCAGCGGCTGCCGTAGTACGACAGCCCTACAAACCTAATCCTCGGAAATCTCGCTCATCATATTCCTGTACGCCGAGAACACATTGGCGCGCGAGATGTAACCCAGGTACTTCCCGCCTTGGATGACGGGGATGTTGTATTTGCCCGACTTCTGGAACTTGTGTACAATCTCCTCCATCGGCTCCTCGGGATGAATGACGTAATCGGGGAGGACGGCAAAATTCTGTATCGACTGGTCGTAACACGTCGCGTCGAAGAGGATACCACGCACGTCGTCAAACAACACATGGCCACAGAAGAAGCCCTCCTTATCTACCACGGGGAAGATATTGCGCTTCGACGAGGCCACCAACGGCAACAGGTCACGGAAGGTGGCATCGGGATGGATGGGACTGAAGTTAGTTTCTATCAACTGGTTGATAGCCATCATGTTGAGGATGCTCTTGTCTTTGTTGTGTGTCACCTCCACACCTTTTTCAGCAACTGCATTGGTATAAATGGAATGACTGAAGAATAGCCTGTTGATGGCGTATGCCAAGGCCGAGACAATCATCAGCGGCACGATGAGGGCATATCCGTCCGTTATTTCGGCGATGAGGAAGATGCCTGTCAGCGGCGCATGGAGCATGCCCGCCACGAGGCCACTCATGCCCACAAGGGCGAACTTGGCCGGGTCTAACTCAGCTATACCCAAGTAGTTGACCAAGGTGGCAAAGAACAGACCTGTGAAGGCACCGATGAACAAGGCTGGGGCGAAGGTGCCGCCAACGCCGCCCGCACCGAAGGTGAAGGCCGTGGCGAAGGCTTTCAGCAAGATCATGCCCGCAAAGAGGATGATGACCACCAGGTCGTAGTCCTTGAACTGCGCAAACCATGCATTGCCGAAGACAGGGCTGTAGTCACCGCGTAAGGCCGAGTTAATGGCCTCATAGCCCTCGCCATAAAGCGCCGGGAACAAAAAAATCAAGATGCCCAAGAACGTTGCGCCTACAAAGAAACGCGTCCAAGGTGATTTCACCTTCTTGAAGCTCTTCTCAACACTGAAGGTCACCTTGAGGAGATAGGCCGACACCAAGCCCGCAAAGAGGCCAAGCAGCACATAATACATGGCATTGCTCGGGATGAAGCCCTCGGCGATGACGGCAGGGTATTCCACCGTCTGACCCAGGAAGAAATACGCCGTCAGGATGGCGACAAAGGAAGAGCAGATAATCGGTACCAAGGCGTTGAGTGACAGGTCTATCATGAACACCTCAAGGGCGAAGACGATGCCCGTGATGGGCGCCTGAAAGATGGCTGCCAAGGCCGCCGCGCCACCCATGCCGATGAGCTGGATGGTGTGCTTGTAGTCGAGCTTTAAAGCCTGCGCGATGTTAGAACCTATGCTGCCGCCCGTCGACACGCTGGGACCTTCCAATCCCACCGAGCCGCCAAAGCCGACGGTCAGGGCACTGGTGACGATGCTCGACCAAGTGCTGCTGCGGCTGACCTTGCCCTTGTTTTTCGATATGGCATATAGGATACCCGGGATGCCGTGGCCGACATCTTTCTTCAGGATGTACTTGCAGAACAGGATGGTCAGCAGGATACCGATGGCGGGGCAAACGAAATAAAGGATATACGAGTAGTTGAACTGCGCGTTGATGACCAAGTCGCGGATGCCATGGGCCAGCTTCTTGATGACGACAGCGGCGGCACCGGCGAGGAAACCCGTCGGGATGCTGAGCAAGATCATGAAACGGCGGTCGGACATGTGGGTCGTCCGCCACGTGTTGAACTGGTCAATCCATCCGTTGATTTTATCTTTGGCTTTACCCACGGTAGCACTCGATTTTTAGGCCGCTAAAATAGGAAAAAGTATCAAGCGGAGCGAAAAGAAACATCTTTTTCACTATTTTCGCAGCACAAACAAAGAAACCATGAAGATTGTCAGCTACAACGTGAACGGCATCCGCGCGGCCATCAACAAGGGCCTGCTGCAATGGATCAACGACTACCAACCCGATGTGCTCTGCTTCCAGGAGCTAAAGGCCACCCCCGACCAGATTCCCTTGATGGACTTCGAGATGATGGGCTACCACCACTACTGGTTCCCCGCGCAGAAGAAAGGCTACAGCGGTGTGGGCCTCATCACCAAACAGGAGCCCGACAACGTAGTCTACGGCATGAACGAACCGCTTTACGACAGCGAGGGGCGCTTCCTTCGTGCCGACTTCGGCGACCTGTCGGTGGTGAGTGTCTACCATCCCTCGGGCACCACGGGCGACGAGCGCCAGGCCTTCAAGATGGTGTGGCTCGACTTCTTCAGGAACTACGTCAACGAACTGAGGAAGGAACGCCCCAACCTCGTCCTCTCCGGCGACTACAACATCTGTCACGAGGCCATCGACATCCACAACCCGAAGAGCAACGCCAACTCATCAGGCTTCCTGCCTGAAGAGCGCCAGTGGATGACCGACTTCCTCAGCGACGGCTACATCGACACCTTCCGTCATCTGGTGAAGGAGCCCAACCACTACAGCTGGTGGAGCTTCCGCGCCGGCGCACGACAGAAGAACCTCGGCTGGCGCATCGACTACCACATGGTGACAGATAACATGGAGGGCCGCATCGCCGGCGTAGGCATCCTGCCCGAGGTGATGCATTCCGACCACTGTCCTATCGTGTTGGATTTGAAATAAAGTTTGTCTCCGTTTAGAAAAAAATCGTACCTTTGCAGCGTCATTTCGCGAAATCTACGATTCGACGTAGTCAAAGCGGAATCCCATTGGCCTAATAGTTCAAGGGATAGAACGGAAGTTTCCTAAACTTTAAATCTAGGTTCGAGTCCTAGTTGGGCTACAAAAAAATCACTTTTGCGACAAATTTTGAAGCCGTGAAAATCATCAACTTCGCTGACAGCAAAAGCATCATCAACCAGTATGTGGCCGAATTGAGAGACGTTAAGGTGCAAGGCGACCGCAACACCTTCCGCCACAACCTGCAACGCATCGGCCAGATGATGGCTTACGAGGTAAGCAAGACCCTGAACTACTCCGAGAAGCAAATCCAGACACCTTTGGCCATGGCCAATGCCTACACCCCAGACGACAAGGTAGTGCTCGCCACCGTGTTTCGTGCAGGGTTGCCTTTCCATCAAGGTTTCCTGGATGTGTTCGACCATGCGGGCAACGCCTTCGTGTCGGCCTACCGCTATTATCTCGACGAAAAGCATGAAAACGTAGGTATCAAGGTGGAGTATCTCGCCGCCCCCGACTTGACGGACAAGACCCTCATCATAGCCGATCCGATGCTGGCCACGGGCGGCAGCCTCGAGCTGGCCTACCAAGCCCTCTGCACCAAAGGCATCCCGAAGCAGCTGCACCTATGCTGTGTCATCGCCGCACAAGCCGGCATCGACAACCTGCTGAAGCTCTTCAGGCCGTTGGACAACGTCACACTGTGGTGCGCCGCCATCGACCCCATCCTGAACGAGCATAAGTATATCGTCCCGGGCCTTGGCGACGCGGGCGATTTGGCTTACGGCGATAAGATCTGATTATTTTTCCTTATCCAATGTCTCGACGATGGCCTCAACCAGGTTGTAGGCGCCATCATACACATCCTTCAACGTTGCGTCAAGCATGTAGGCGGGCGTGGTAAAGACCAGCAACTCGTTGTCGGCGCACACGTCGCCATGCTCGGTCTGCACATGGTAGGCTCCCATGGAGCGGATGTTGTCGGCATCGGGTGTGCCTTCGTGGCCCAAGGTGACACATACGCCAGGCAACAACTTGGCGAACATCACAGGGGCAATGCACATGCCACCAAGGGGCTTGCCAGCCTCGCGGGTCTCGACGATGGCACGGGCCACGTCGAGCTGCACCTCCATGTCGGCGCCTTTAAAAGCATAATTGCACAGGTTTTTGGCCACGCCATAGCCGCCGCTGAAGAGCAAGCCGTCATAGTCCTCGGCCTTGTATTCCTCGACGGGGCGGACGTTGCTGCGGGCCAGACGAGCCGCTTCGATTAAGATGTTACGCTCCTCTTTGACCTTCTTGTCGGTGAGGTGGTCGATAACCTCGGTCTGCGGACGGTTGGGGGCAAAGCATTGGTATTCGCAATGGTGCTGCTCGAGGGAGAGCAACAGCGTGATGGCTTCGTTGATTTCGCTGCCGTCCTTGCGACCGCAGCCGGCTAAGATAACTGCAAATTTTCTCATGGTATGTTGATTTGATTATTTATCCCATTCAGGTTTCCGCTTCTCAAAAAACGCCGCCATGCCCTCCTGTCCGGCCTTAGAGATGCGTTGGTTGGCGATGGCCACTGAGGTCTGCATGAAGACAGGGTTATAGCGGTCATCGGTGACCGTCACCATGCGGAGCAGCTTCTTGCATTCGGCGATGGCATCGGGCGAGGCGTGCATGAAATGGTCGATGTACTGACGCTCGGTGTCAATCATCTCGGCTTCATCGACGACGGCATTTACCAGACGGAACGCCTTGGCTTCTTCGGCAGTGAAGCGTCTTCCCGTGAGCATCAGCTCCTTGGCGACGGTGTTGCCGACTTTTGCCACCACAAAAGGTGAGATCGTGGCAGGCGTGATGCCCAAACGCACCTCGGTGAAGGCAAATTTTGTGTCTTTTTCGGCAATCACGATGTCGGCGGCAGCGATGATGCCATTGGCCCCACCGATGCTGGCGCCATGCACGTCGACGATAACGGCCTTATTGCAGAAATAGATGGTCTGGAACAGCTTGGAAAGTTTCTCGGCATCAGCGACATTTTGGTTATAACTATAGCCGGACATGTCTTTCATGTATTCCAAATCGGCGCCGGCGCAAAAACACTTTCCGTTGCCTTTCAGTACGATGACGCGAATGTCGTCACGGCTGTTGAGCCAATCGAAGACCTCGGTAAGTTCACGTATCAATTCGGGGTTCAAGGCGTTACGCACCTCGGGACGGTCAAGGTTGATCCAGGCCATGCTTTCGCCCAGTTGTATTTTGAGGGTCTGAAAATCCATCGTTATCAGTTGTTCAGTTGGTAGTTGTTCAGTTGTTCAGTTTTGAATTGCGATTGCAATATTCGTGAAAAATTGCCAATCTGTCACAATCATTCGGCAAAAAATTCGTTTCTTTGCAGTCGGAATGGAATTTGATGGGTCGTGATCCATCAATAAGTTTCAAAATATGGAAGACAACAACCTCAATAACGGACTCGACAACCTCATGAACATGTTCAAGAAACTGATGGAGAATCAGGATCTTGACGCCATCCCGGGCATCAACGAGGAGCAGAAGGAACAGCTGAAGATGTTTCTCGAGGACTTCGATGAACTGAAGGACGACATGAAAGTTGAGATCTACAAGCTTGACCCCTTCACGAAGCAGATGGTGGGCATGGTCATGGGGAACTTGCAGAACTTTGCAGGCGCACAGCCCTTTGCCAATCAGGTTGTCACACCGCAAGAGCCACCTGTCAACAAAGAGAAACAGCTCACCGATATCCCAGGCACGACGGAGAACTTGGAAGCCCATTTGGCCGCCATCGACGACCAGCTGCGCCAGCCCAACCTCTCCGACGAAGACATCAACCGGCTGCTTGACGAACGCACTTCGATAGTTCAAGAGTTAGGAGTGTAAAGTTAGGAGTATTTAGTAAAAACGAACAAATCAACAAATAATGAAAAAAGCACTTTTTACCCTTATCGCATTGATTGTCTCGGCGACTTCGTTTGCCCAACTCATTGCCAATAAGACCGACAACAAAATCACCTTGGGTTTCGACTTGTTCAACGACTTCCAGCTCTCCCCCAGCGAGAATTGGGACGCTCGTATGTTCAACCAGGGCTTCAGTTGGTTCCTCACCTACAACTTCCCCTTGGGCGAAAGCTCGAAACACACCGTCAGCATCGGTGCAGGCACGGCGTCGCACAACTATTTCTCCTACTCCCGAATCCTAAACCCCTATACCAACGGCAACTTTGAATTTAAGCAGTACCGTGAGGTGGAAGGCTTCAAGCGCTATAAAGTCAGCCTTACCTATGTCGAAGTGCCCTTGGAGCTGCGTTTCCGCGTTAAGAACGATGTGAAAATGGGTGTGGGTTTCAAAGTGGGCGTGAGGGTCGCCTCGAAGACTAAGTTTGTCGGTCCCGACGACGTGGCCACCCTTACCAACGACGAAAACACGCTCACGCTTACGGATGATAGCGGTGCCACCATCCACGAGAAGCAATGCTACATCAGCAACGTGGAACGCATGGCCTATTCCGCCACCGTGCGCATCGGCTGGAAATGGGTAAGCGTCTATGCCTGCTATCAATTCAACCAGGTGTTTTCCACTGGCCACGAAGGCCCCACGTTCCATCCGCTGTCGGTGGGTATTTCGCTCTCGCCGTTCTGATGACTTCCGAATGGATTGTTGAAGAAGCCGTAAAAATGGGCTTCGATGCCTGTGGCATTGCCCAAGCTACGGCATTGGAAGAAGAGTCGGCGCATGTGGAGCAATGGCTCAAAGACGGGCGCGAAGGCGAGATGGGCTACCTAACGCGCAACAAGGAAAAACGCTACGACCCGCGTCTGCTCGTAGAAGGCACCAAGAGCATCGTCACCGTTCTATACAACTATTATCCCCAACAACAAATCGGCGACGGCAAACATTACAAAATCGCCAAATACGCCTATGGCGCCGACTACCATGAGGTGCTGAAACGCAAGATGCGGCAACTCTTGGAACACATCGAGGCACAGACCGGTAAATTAGAATGCACACGCGTTTTCGTCGACTCGGCCCCTGTGCTCGACCGCGCCTGGGCTGTGCGTTGCGGCTTGGGCTTCATCGGAAAGAACACCACTTTGATCCTTCCCAAGAAAGGCTCTTTTTTCTTCATCGGACACCTGTTTCTGCCTTTGGAATTAGAGGCCACCGGACAACCCTTGACCAACCGCTGCGGTCGCTGCACGAAATGCATCGACGCCTGTCCCACGGGTGCCTTGGAGACTCCTTTCCACATCGACGCCCGCAAATGTATCTCTTATCTCACCATCGAATATAAAGGCAGCCTTGAAGGCCTTGACCCAAAGACCTTCCAAGGTTGCATGTACGGCTGTGACCTCTGTCAAGATGCCTGTCCCTACAACCGCTTTGCGCTGCCCAACATGGAGCCTGAATTTCAGCCTTCGGAACGACTCATCGCCATGCGCGAAGACGACTGGAAAAACCTGACGAAAGCTGATTTTGACACACTATTTAAGCACTCCGCCGTGCAACGCGCTGGATATGAGGGACTAAAACGGAATATTGACTTTATTTCAACGGAGAGTTGATAATCTCTTCATAAGAAATTAGTTATATGTGGCTTGGTATTGATAGAACCTGTCGAGAACTTCTTCCACGAAGCGGTAGGTCTCAGTGCCGCGCAGATAGCCCGCATGGCAGCAGGTGTCGTTGTAGTATTGCTTCTTCGACTTGTTGAGGATGAAATAGTCCACGTTGTTGTCCCACACGTCAGGATATTTGCCGTATTTCTTTGCCAGACGCTGGGCATCGTAAACATGGCCGAGGCCGGAGTTGTAGGCGGCCAACACAAACTTCACCCTTTCCGTGCTGTCCGTCACCTTGTTTTCAAGGCAGTCGTCCAGAAAGCTGATGAGTTGTCCGCCAGCGTTGAGCTGTTCCTCGGGCGTGGCGTCATAGTCGATGCCATACTTCTCCATCACCACGGGCATGAGCTGCATGAGGCCGAAGGCACCTTTCTCGCTTTCAAGATCTGGCCTGAACCGCGATTCTTGATAGATAAGCGATGCCAGCAAACGCCAGTCCCAGCCAATGTTTTTCGCGGTCTTCTTGATGATGTCGTCAAACTCCGACAATGTCCCGCTGGTGGGTCTCCGTGTCATGAAGACATTGCCGTTGTTGACATATTTGGCCAGGATGCGGTTGACGTTGCGCTGCTCGAAGCCATCGATCCAACTATTGAGGGCAAAAAGCAGCGACGAGTCCCCGTCGTGGTTGGGGATGGCCCAGCCCAGAGGCTGCTCCACGCTGACATGGAGCTTGGTGTCGAGACCTTTCATGCCAATGGACGCCATACGCGCCACATATTCTTCCACCACGGTGTAGTCGATTTGCCCCGAGGCGACGGCCTTTACCAAGTCGACGCTGTTGAGGCTGTCGCATTCCACAATATAAATGGTATCGCCAATCTGATCGGAGAGGTGTTCCAACAGCTTCACCACATGGCTACCTTGGGGCAGGTGTATAGTCTTGCCTGCCAGGTCGACCGACGAACGCAGCAGTTGGTTTTGCACTTCGTTAGCCGTCGACATCTTGTTCCAGTCTTTCGGAAGACGTTGCACGAGCACGCTGCGTTGCATGAGGATGGGGTTGGTCAGCAGATAACGCCGTTTCATGTCCTTGTTGGAGCCTACACCCACCGCCACCATGTCAACCTTACACGAATCGAGCAGCATAAAGCAATAGTCGAGGTTCTCGTTGACGACCATCTCAAGTTCCAAGCCGTTGTCTTTACAGAAGTCGCTCAGCAACTCATATTCGAAACCCGAAGGCGTGGGCTTTTCTGTGTTATAATTGATTATTTCACAATTGGTTACAGCCCTCAGCACACCTCTCTCCTGCACATGTTGCAACATGGTCAGGGTGTCAGCAACGGCAGCGTCGCCATCGGGAGCTTGAGGCTTGTTTTGGCACGAAGTCAAGGCCCAACAAAAGAACAACAATCCAAGGATGAAAAGTGTTTTTATCTTCATTTTGTCCCTTTTTGAGGCGGTAAAAGTAGTAATTTTTATGGTTTGAAAGAAAAATGAGGGTGTGTTTGGGATAAAACTGTACTTTTGTACCTTTATTCAGCTACTGAAATGGCTAAGAAAATACAAGATCCGGATTATCTATACTCCATATTACAGCCGTACGTCAACTGGCACACACGCAGGGCATACCGTAGGTTTGAGGTGCATGGCAAGGAAGGCCTTCCGAAGGACGGGGGACTGATTTTTGGCGTCAACCACAGCAACACGCTGATGGACGCCTTGGTGCTGTTGTCGGCCGACAACATCCGCAAGGTCTTCATCGCGCGTGGCGACATCTTCAAGAACCCCACCGTGGCAAAGGTGTTGAACTTTATGCGCATCCTGCCTATCTTCCGCATCCGCAACGGCGTGGCAGCTGTCCGCAACAACGACGATTCACTCAACAAAGCTGTCGATGTCGTCCACGACCAAGTCGACCTCTACCTCTTCCCCGAAGGCACCCACCGCACCAAGCATTCGCTGATGCGTATGGGCAAAGGCTTGTTCCATATCGCCATGGACGCCAACAAGCAGTTTGGCGACAAGAGCCCTGTATATATCATCCCCACCGCCATCGAATATGGCGACTACTTCCGCTACCGTAGCACAGCGATGATCAACTTCGGTGAGCCCATCAACGTGACTGAGTTCGTCAAAAACACCACGGAGGAGAACGAAGCCGTCAACATCAACATCCTGAAAGAACAGCTCCACAATGAGATATCGAAGCTCTTCACCTTCATCCCCGACGACGAGGACTACGACGCTATCTGGGAAATCGTGAAGATGAAAAACGAAAAACGCGCCGGCAGCCTTTACAAAAAGATGCTCCGCAACCGCGCTACCGTCGAAAAGGTACTGAAATACAGGGAAGAACAACCCGAAGAAGCTAAAAACCTCTTTGAGCGCGTCACGGCTTTCGCTAAGGAACGTGTAAGACAAAAGATTTCTGTGATGTCGACGGCAAGAAAGTATCCTTTGATTAACTTCATCTGGAGACTAGTCGTCCTGCTCATCGGTCTGCCTTACTTCGTCGCCTCGGCGGCGGTCAACCTTCCTGTATGGCTTACTACTTTGATTATCAGAGGGAAATTAAAAGACAAGGCCTTTGGCAACACGGTGAGTTTTGGCGTTGAGTTTGTTCTCTTCCCCATCGTCTTCATCGTGGGTACTATACTGCTGTTCTGCTTCTTGCCTTGGCACTGGGCCTTGGGCGGCACGGTGCTGCTCTTCTTCTCTTACATACTCTTCGTGGACTACTGCGAACTGTGCCGTCGTTGGATCTCCGACGTGCGTTGGACCTTCAAGACGAAGCTAAGAAAACAATATGAATCACTGAACCTCAACAACTTATTCTGATGTCACGACGCTGGATCATACCCGACATTCATGGTTGCGCCAAAACCGTGAAGGTGCTTCTCGAAAACATGCTTAAGGTCACGAAGCATGACCAACTCTACTTTTTGGGCGACTACATCGACCGCGGCCCCAACAGCAAGGGCGTCATCGACTACCTGATGTGGCTGCAAAAGGAGGAATACGATGTACATTTCATTAAGGGCAACCATGAGGACATGTGCGTGAAGGCCTTTGAGGCCGACCAGAAGAAACGCCTCTTTGGCAAGCATCCCGAGCAGAAAGAATGGGAAGCTGTGGGCGCCAAGGCTACCTTGGAGAGTTTCGGGGTGAAGCACCCTCGAGAAATCCCGCAGATGTACATCGACTGGATGAATGCCTGTCTGCCATATATCGAGTTGGAGGAGTACATTCTCGTACACGCTGGCATGAACTTCAACATCGCCGACCCCTTCGAGGACGAGAGCAGCATGATGTGGACGCGACGCTTTAAGGTCAACTACGACAAGTCACACGGCAAGAAGATTATCCACGGCCACATCCCCGTCGACTATAGTTTCATCAACCACGTCATCGAGAACAACCAAAACCACGACTTCATCGTTTTGGACAACGGTGTCTACGTGGCCGACCAGCCTGGTTTAGGCAACCTCACCGCCTTCGACCCCGACAAGAAAGAGATTGTGGCACAGTCCAATATGGATATGTGATTTAGCGGGTGCCTACCACCACGGCATTCTTAAACTTCTTTACTTTGCCATCGAAATTAAACACTTCGGTGACGACGACATAGACGCCGATGGGGACGCGGTTGCCGTTGTCATCGAGACCGTTCCAAAGGACGCTACCCTCCTGCCCCACCAGTTCGCCTTTGGCCAGATGGCGCAGCTGCTGTCCCGCCACGTTGAAGATGTAGACGTTCATGGTATAGCCCGCCTCGTCGAAGTGGTAGTTGATGAAACAAGCGTCATCGTAGCCGTCACCATCGGGCGAGAAGATGTCGGGGCTAATGGAGATTTCATCCTCCGAAGGCTCTGCCGACTGCATCATCGAATTGGGTTGTCCCGGCGTGCCGAAATGCGCCAGCTCGGCGGCAGAATGCCAGTTGTCGGTGCTCATCGAAGGCTGGTCGAAAGCCACACGCTCCAGCGACACGCCCTTGGTGACCTTGAGCAGCGGATAATGCATTTTCTCGGAATAATACATGGCATCGACCATAGTGCCGTCCTTGCACATCAAGATGGCCGTGCCGCCTGCGTTAGGATAGCTCGGGAACGAGGCCATCTGCACGTAGTTGTCGGTCGGGCAGTCGTATTGCATGCCTACAATCTCGCTGTTGGTGGATAGCAAGACATAGGTGCCAGGCAGGAATAAACGGCTGTCGGCAGTGATTTCCTTCAGGGTGGTGTCGGGAGGGTTGGGGAAGGTTTGTTTGACTGCACCGAGCACCAGCAAGCTGAGGTCGAAGGTCTTGTCGGTGTTGTTGTACAGCTCCACATAATCTACACCAGGCGTGATGGGGTCGAAGAGGATTTCGTTAATCAGGATGTCGCCTTCGGTAATCTCGTTGGGGATACCGAACATCACGCGGGTGTCGGGTTCGATGGCCATACCCACGCAGTTGGCGACGCCATTAATTATTAATGTGTACACCACGCCCTCATCGAAGCCGTGGTCGAAGAGCAGCTCGACAAAGGTGCCGTCGTTGGGGTTGTATTCAGCCGTTTGGGGATGCTCGTCCAGTTCCTCCACGCGATAGTTCTGGACGTCAATCAAAGTGGCGGCATCCATCTGCTGGTCGAACCACAATTGCACGATGAAGTTGGAGAACATGCTGACACGTTCCACCTTAGGCATCACGTCGTTGGTACCATTCACCGAGTTGAGTCGACCCGGCGTGCCACCCGAGGCATCCATCGAAGCCGTCCAGTTGGTGGCGCCGGCGCAGGGGTTCTGCGGGTCGATTTGTTCCACCGACCAGCCGCCGTTGTCCTTGTCGGGGTCGTGGTACCAGGTGTTGCTGAAGTTGACGCGCGAAACCAACAGGCCTTCCTTGCTGTAGAGGAACATGGCCGAGGAGCTGTTGCCCACCGAGAAGCTGCCGAAGCCGATGCAGTCGCCATACTCACGCAACTCAGCTACGGCGTCGTTATGGCAAAGGATGACATAGCCATGCGGGGCAAGGACATAATTGCCAAAAGTGTTGTCGTTGGAGCCGATTTCTATTCTCCAATCCTTCAAGTCGATGCCGAACTCGGTGGTATTGTAAAGCTCCACATACTCCCATTCGGGCAAGCCCACAACAGGATTCGGGTCGGCCATGATTTCATTGATGACGATGTCGTATTCCGAAGCTTCGTAAATCGAGAAACTGGTGGATGTCGGCTCCATCATGTTGTTCCACATGTCTTTGATACCACTGATGCTCACCGTATAGTTGATGCCATTGCCGATTTCACGGTCCAAGGTCAACACCACTGTAGCAGGGTTTGCTCCGAAGGCAACAGAAGCCGGTTGTCCCAGGCCATGGTCGATGGAATAATTGGCGGGATTCAGCGCAGTGGTTTCGTCGAGGGCTTCATTGAACGAAAGCTGGAGATGCGTCAAGTCGAGCACCCCACACGACAGCAACACGGGCGGCTCGTGGTCGGCGATGCGCGGACCAACGTAAATGTCGTCGAAATAGAACTTTTTAGAATTGCTGGAGGTAAACTTAGACCAAAAACCAAAATATCCGCCACGGCCATAGGTATCGTCGACACCTTGTGCCTCAATAAGATAGATGCCAGAGTTGTCATAACACACTTGTATCATCCAGTTGCCTTCGCGGTCGCAGTTCACCTTGACATACACGGCAAACGAGGCGGCGATGGCGTCGTCGGTGCAGCGGCAGATGCTCTGTTGGCCTTCAGCGTCCTTGCGAAAAAGCTCGATGGCATCGTGGCTGCCGCCTTCGCCAAAGCGAAGGAAATAACCCTGCGTCGCTTGCGTCAAATCTGCGTTGTCGGCGCTGAGCCAGACATCGGAATAGTTGTTTCCCGAAGGGGCAAAGGCCTCACGGATCCAAAAACGCCATTCCACCGTCTCGACCTCGTTGAAGGGCAAGGAGAGATAGGCCGTGCCTTCTCCCTCGGCGTTGAGTTGGAGCTGTCCGTTGCTATTGACGATATATTGGGCTGTCGTCCCCGACCAAGTGGGGTTGTGGGTGAAGTCGCCGTCGGAGAAGTCGTCGGTGACCTGCGCCCACAGCGACAAGGGAAGCAACAGCAGAAACAGCAGTGTCTTTTTCATAGCGTCGTTGAATTAGGAAAGGACAAAGATAGTGTTTTTTTGTCCCCAACAGTAAAAAACTTCATTTCCAAGTGTTGAAAGGATGGTCCTTCAGTCTGGAATTGTAGTAACGAGCGTCGCCAGTGACCTCTTCGCCCAACCAGCCGGGGCGGTCGAAAGTATCGGTTTCATCGCCCAATTCGATTTCAGCCATGACGAGGCCTTCGTTGTCACCCTGAAACTCGTCCACCTCCCAGGTATGCTTGCCGTCGGTGTTTTTAACGAGGTAACGGGTCTTGTCGATGCGTCCAGGCTCAGCCAACTCAAGCAGCGCAAGAGCCTCGTCCACAGTGATTTCCTTCTCCCACTCAAAGCGTGACAGCCCCGAATCGCTCACCGAACCTTTGATGGTGAGGTAACCTTTATCCCCTCTGATGCGCACCCGCACAGAAGGCTTGTGGCTGAGATAGCCTTGAATGATATGCGTGGCTTGGAATGCCTCCGCCTTGAAGTCGCCACGGACTAAGAACTTTCTTTCTATTTCTTGGGACATAACCATTTGGATTACCTCTGCAAAGGTATAAAAAATGGAAATTGGCCCACCGAAAACCCACATTTTTCCTATTTTTGCACCCAGAAACAAAAGCAAGAAAAAATGAAAATCGCAGTGGTGGGAGCCACCGGACTGGTTGGCTCGAAGATGCTTCAAGTGCTTGACGAACAAAAGGTTCACATCAATGAACTGATTGTGGCCGCCTCGGAGCGTTCTGTGGGTAAGGAAATCGTTTTCCAGGGCAAGACCTACAAGGTCGTCAGCGTCGATGAGGCCATCGCCTCACGGCCCGACATTGCCATCTTCTCGGCAGGGGCAACGGCATCGAGACAATATGCGCCTCGCTTCGCCGAACAAGGCACCTTCGTTGTCGACAACAGCTCGGCTTGGCGCATGGAAAAGAATGTGCCATTGGTCGTCCCAGAAATCAACGCCGAAACCATCACGGCCGACACCCATATCATCGCCAACCCCAACTGCTCCACCATCCAGATGGTGATGGCCTTGGCACCGATACACAAAGCATACGGCATCAAACGACTGGTAATCAGCACATACCAAAGCGTGAGCGGCAGCGGATTGAAGGGAATTAACCAATTGAACAATGAAGAAGACGCTAGTAGAGACGTAGCGCGCTACGTCTCTACAACGACAAAACCCGCCTATCCTCACCAGATCTACCGCAACGTCCTCCCTCACGGCGGCGACTTCTGCGACAACGGCTACACTACCGAGGAAGAGAAACTGGTGAACGAAACCCGTAAAATCCTTCGTGACAACGGCATCGCCATCACCGCCACGGTGTGCCGTGTGCCTACAACAGGTGGCCATAGCGAAGCCGTCAACGTGGAGACGAAGAAACCCTTTGAAATCGAAGACGTCCGCAAGATGTTGGAGGCCACACCCGGCATCGTCGTGCAAGACGACCCCACCCACAACCTCTACCCCATGGCTATCACCGCCTACGACAAAGACGAGGTCTTCGTGGGCCGCATCCGCCGCGACTTCAGCATCGCCAACGGCATGAACCTCTGGATCGTCAGCGACAACATCCGCAAAGGCGCCGCAACTAATGCCGTGCAGATTGCGCAATATCTTATACGTCAGTATTTTACAAAATGAAGGTGTTTCATCAAAATGAAGGTGTTTCATAACATAATAGAAGCCTGCAATATTCCCCACGCCGTGGTCACCATCGGCACCTTCGATGGCGTACACCTCGGTCACCAGGCCATCTTCAACAAGATGAAGGCCTTGGCGCATGACATCGGCGGAGAGACTGTTGTGGTCACCTTTGAACCCCACCCGCGTCAGGTGCTTAACATCGACAGCTCCAACCTGCGTTTCCTCTGCACACCCGAAGAGAAGCTCCAGAAATTCGAGGAGTATGGCATCGACAACGTAGTCATCATCAACTTCACCAAAGAGTTCTCGCGCACGCCCTCCGAGGTGTTCATCAAAGACTACATCATCGACCACATCAAGCCGGCCTATATCGTGGTAGGCTACGACCATCATTTCGGCAAGAACCGCATGGGCGACTTCGACTTGCTCAACGAGATGATGAAGAAATACAACTTCAAAGTAGAACGCGTTGCGGCACAAGATGTTGACAACATCGCCGTCAGCTCCACGAAGATCCGTAACGCCCTCGCCACGGGTAACGTGAAAGGCGCCAACCAGCTGTTGGGATACACCTACACCATCACCGCCGAGGTTGTGGTGGGCAACAAAATCGGACGGACCCTGGGCTTCCCCACCGCCAACCTTGAGCTACCGAGAGAATATATGCTCATCAGCAACCGTGGCGTGTATGCCTGCCTCGTCGACTACGAAGGCCAGACCTACAAGGCCATGGCCAACATCGGACACCGTCCCACCATCGGCGACCGTGACGAGAACAGCCCCATCGTGGAGGTCAACCTCTTCGATTTCGACGATGACCTCTACGGCAAGACCATCCACGTGCGCTTCATCGACCGTATCCGCGACGAGGAGAAGTTCGACAGCCTGGCCGAGCTGAAAGCCCATCTGGAACAAGACCGTGAAAAAGCAAAGGAAATCTTGGCATGAAGATCCTGCTTTTGGTCATAGGGAAGACGGATGAAGAGTATCTCATCACTGGCATCAAGAAATACGTGGGCCGCATCGGGCATTATGTCTCGTTCGAGATGAAAGAAATTCCAGACCCACGCAACCGCAAGACCCTCAGCGAAGACCAGCAAAAGAAAGCCGAGAGCTTCTTGCTGCTGCAACAGCTGCAACCCGGCGACCAAGTCATCCTTCTAGATGAAAACGGCAAGCAATACACCTCCGTACAGTTCGCCGAAAGCCTCGAAAAACAGATGGCATCAGGTGCCAAAAGGCTGGTCTTCATCGTAGGCGGACCATATGGCTTCGCACAAGAGGTGTACGACCGCGCCAATGCCAAAATCTCTCTCTCGCCTATGACCTTCAGCCACCAGATGGTGCGTCTCATCTTCGTTGAGCAGCTCTATCGTGCCTTCACCATCCTGAAAGGCGAACCTTATCATCATCAATAATAAACCCGACCATTTTTCCGTTAATTCCCAAAATAAAAAGACATGATAGCAATTAAAACCGCATTGATTCTTTGCGTAACGCTTTGTTTCGCTACCTCGTGTAAAAAAGACGTCGACATGACGCTTATGCAGAAAACCGTCCTTGAAAACGTCGACATCCATGAAATAGAAGCCATCGATGCTTGGCAGGTAAACATAGTTGCAGACAGTAGCACATTCGTTGTACTGGAGTATTCCGCCTATTTGGAAAACAATCTGAAAGCCAAAATGGAAGGCACAAAACTCGAAATCGGATTCACGAGTCGAATCTATCCTGTTGTCAACTCCGTTTATCGCGCCACCGTCCACACACCTCAAATTAAAAAAATAAACGCCAAAGACGCCGTAAAAGTAAAATGCGAGGGCGACTTTACAGGCGACGACCTCGAAGTAGCATTAAACGATGCCTCTCAATGCAATGGTCTAGTATTCTCAGGACAAAATTGCATCATCAAAATGGAGGATGCATCTCTATTGACTGGTTTCCATTTCGTTGGAATCACGTGTAATGCCGTTCTGGAAGACGCCTCACAATTCAACGGACAGATTGAGGTTATTGACCAACTGGAGATAACACTGGACGATGCCTCACGCTTCGTGAACAAAGGTGGCGAGACCGCCTTAGCTAACATCAAAGTACATAATGGCAGCCGCTTGAACATTGTGGAGACATTAGTCCATGAGATGCACGTCGAGATTACCGACGGTTCCGAGGCCACGGTATGGGTCGACGGTCTATTGGAAGGCTCGGTGAGAGACGCTTCAACCATATATTATAAAGGACAGCCGCAACTGCAAGTCGACTGCGACGACAGTTCTTCCCTCAGACCCATCTGATTTTGGCCTGATTTTTGATTTTTTCATCCCTCGTTGCGCCAAAGCAACTGAATTATTACTAATTTTGTCAAAAAATTCATCGCAATGAAGAAAATTACCTTGTTACTTGTCGCCATCTTGTTTGCGACGGTCACCTTTGCCCAAACCGAAGACCAATCCAAACTGCCCATCGACCCCAAAACGGAACAGATCACCTTCCGCAAAGTCATCCAAACCGTCGGTTCCGAAGAAGAGGTGTACAACCGCATCTATAGCCAGTTCATGAACACCTATTACAAGAGCCCTTCGACCATCCTTCAGCAGAACAACCACCGTACGCTGAAAGGCAAGCACCAATTCCAACTCGACAATGGTGAAGAAGTGAAATCGAAATGGCCTTGGATTACCTATTATTTCACTATAGAAATCCGTGAAGGACGTGTGCGCTACACACTCACAGACTTCATGCAAAAGACCCAAAGCACCCACCCTTGCGAAGAATGGATGAACAAGGAAGATCCGTTGTATAATCCCGTCTGGGATAGTTACTTGGACCAAATCGCCGCCTTTGCAGAGGAATGGGGACAACAGTTTGAAAAGAGCCTCATTCCCGAGAAAGTCTTTGAAGAGGAAGAATGGTAAACTAGGCTATGGCCACTCGCGAACGCATAAAGAAAGGCTTTTCGAAGCTTCTCAAGGAAGAGAAGCTGAAGCTGATTGCCAACTACTTCGAGAACCCGGGCGAAGTCGTCAACCTGCTGAAAAGCTATTGGCACCCCGACTCGAAGCAGCAACAACTATTTGACGAGTTCAGCGAGAACACCATCACCAATTTCTATATCCCTTACGGCATCTCGCCCAACGTGACCATCAACGGCAAGGACTACATCGTGCCCATGGTCATCGAGGAGAGCTCCGTGGTGGCTGCGGCCTCAGCAGCGGCCAAGTTCTGGGGCGAACGCGGCGGCTTCCATGCCGAAGTCGTCGACGTGCGCAAGGTCGGACAGGTGCATTTCGGCTGGAGCGGCGACAAGGAACAACTCTTTGCGCTGTTCCCCGAAATCGAGAAACGACTGCTGGCCGACACCGACGCCATGACCGAGAAGATGCGCAAGCGCGGCGGCGGCATCCTTGGGATGCAGCTTATCGACTATAGCGCACAAATTCCCGACTATTACCAGATTCGTGTCGAGTTCGGCACCGGCGACGCCATGGGTGCCAACTTCATCAACTCCGTCTTGGAGCAGTTCGGGCATAGCCTGCAGGACTTCTTCGCCGAGCTGCAAAGCCTTCCCGAAGAGCTCCGCAAGGTGGAGATCATCATGACCATCCTGTCGAACAACACGCCCGACTGCCGCGTGAAGGTCTGGGTGGAATGTCCCGTGGAGCAGCTGGACGGCATCGACGAACATCTGACAGGTGCTGAATACGCCAAGAAATTCAAGAAGGCCGTCGACATCGCGCATATCGACATCGACCGCGCCACAACGCACAACAAAGGCATCTACAACGGCATCGACGCCGTGGTCATCGCAACGGGCAACGACTTCCGCGCCGTGGAGGCGGCGGGACACACCTTCGCCTCGCGCAACGGACGTTACGAGAGCCTTTCGAGCGTCACCCTTGACAACGGTATCTTCCACTTCGAGTTGGAGGTGCCGATGGCCTTGGGCACCGTGGGCGGCCTGACGAGTTTGCATCCGCTGGCCAAGAAGACCCTTGAGCTCTTGGGCAACCCCACCGCCAAGGAGCTGATGATGATTGCCGCCACGATGGGCTTGGCCAACAACTTCTCCGCCGTGCGTTCGCTGACCACCAAAGGCATACAGGCGGGCCACATGAAGATGCATCTGAACAATATCCTTAACCAACTGAAAGCGACCGAAGAGGAGAAAAAACAAGCGCGTGAGTACTTCAAGGACAAGACCGTGTCGTTTGCTGCGGTGGAACAATTCTTAGATTCCTTGAAAAAATGAGCCGCTATTATTCCCACGGCAAATTCCTACTGACTGGCGAATACCTCGTCTTGAAAGGCGCTCTGGCCTTGGCGTTGCCGTTGAAATTAGGACAATCCATGACGGTAGAGACGGTGTGCACACCGTCTCTACAATGGAATGCCCACAAGCCTGATGGACAATGGTTTTCGATCACCTTGGATCCTAAAACCCTTGAAATCATTAGTTGCAACGACCTGGCCAAGGCCGAAAAACTGGCACAAATCCTGAAGGCCATGCGTCAGTTGAATCCTGATGCTTTTAGAGACGGCCTACGTTTTGAGACTCGCCTTGACTTCGATCCCAACTGGGGACTAGGCAGCAGTTCCACCTTAATTGCCAACCTCGCGCAATGGGCCAATGTGAATCCCTATGAACTGTTGAAACTCACTTTCGGCGGCTCGGGGTATGACATCGCTTGCGCCACAGCAGAGCAACCGATATATTATCAGCTAAACAACAAGGTCCCTGAGCCTGTCGAAGGGCCGACAGCCTTGGTTGAACCTATAGACTTCAACCCGCCTTTCGCCGACCATCTCTTCTTCATCTATCAAGGCCAAAAGCAAAGCTCGTCCAAGGAAATCAAGGCATTTTTAGAACAAGCGAATCCTATTGATTTACAACAAGATATAGAAGCTGTTTCAGATATTAGTCGTGCCGTTCCGAAATGCGAGAGTTTGGATGAGTTTGGAATGCTCATGCAATGCCTCGAGCGCATCATCGCCCGCTGCATCGGGCAAGAGCCTGTGCAAAAGCGTTTCCCCAACTTCGAGGGCGTCTTGAAGTCCTTGGGAGCCTGGGGCGGCGACTTCATCCTAGCCGCCACGGAATGGAGTGAAAAACAAGTGAAAGAATACTTCCAAAAGAAAGGCTTGGAGGTAATCTTCAAATACAACGACCTTGTCAAAAAAATAGAAAAATGAAAAACGCATTCACCGCAAAGACAATAGTCCTTCTCTTCCTGCTGCTGGCAGTGGTAGGCATGGCGAAGGCACAGCAATGGAGAGTACTCAATACTGGAGTTACCGAAGACCTGTACGACATCTGCTGCATTGACGAAAACACCATTTTCGTCTGTGGACAAAATGGAGTAATACTTAAGACCGAAGATGGAGGTATGACTTGGCAGGAAAAGCACAGAAATCCAGATTGGGAGATTATCAGCATCAAATTTGCTGATGAAAATATCGGTTATGGATTGGTGACCTGCAACTATGGTTATCCTATTTTTCTATTAAAAACCATTGATTCTGGCGAGACTTGGTTTCGTGTAAACACAGAATGTGTTCCTGTTGTGAGTTATAGTAAATGCCGCTATGATGACCCTTCGGGGGTGTTTTGCGCTGGAAAACCATTTGAATTGTTTGTCTTGAATGCCGATACATTATTCATAAGATACGGTGAAACTATAAGCAGAAGCATTGATGGTGGAGTGTCAAGTGTTGGTTACGAGTTGGGATTCTTTGAAGTGATTGGAAATATCGGTATCGGAATAAAAGGCGAATACTTTGAAGATAGTTTTGGATGGGTAATAGGTTATGATAATGAAAACCAAAACACATTAAGGATAATGAAAACCGAAGATTGTGGCGATAATTGGGATAACATTGCAAACTACGAGTTTTCAGCGCTTCATATTGCCGCAGTTTATCCAGGGAAAGACAGACACGCAAGAATATATGGACGGTTTATTGGCTATAATAATACCGGAGAAACATATAACGTGATAGAAACGACGGATGGGTTTGAACATGTCACCATGTATCAAACTGAAGAAGAAGTAGGCTTTTGGACGCAGTATTCAGATATTGATTTCTGTTCCGATGAGTTTGGTTGTTATATCTGTAGTATAAATTGGGATAAGGAGTTTTATAGTGATAGTCACGCATACATTAGTAATGATAGTGGATTGTCATGGACGGAAGTTCCATACGGCATTCATAACAAAATGTTCGTTTATTCAGTTGCTGCCACGGATAGTACTTTCTTTATCGCATCTCAAAAAGGAGTATTGTATAAATTTGATAGCAGTCCGTATTTGGGAGCCGATGAACACAGTGATACAAACTTGTCGCCCTCATTGACTGTTTTTCCCAACCCCACAAATGACAAGATTGTTATCGAAGGTATTAAACCAACAGAAGTACAGGTTTACAACACCCTCAGACAGTTGGTAAAGACTGCGAAAGGCAGCAATGAAATCAATATGGAGAATCTGGTGGAAGGTGTGTATTTGCTGAAAGTAACGGACAAAGAAGGTACAATTCACACGGGGAAAGTGATTAAGAAATCCAAATAATTCCCTATTTTAGCGGTTTGAAAAGATGTTGCAAATGGAAAAAAAGTGGTTGAATGAAGCCTTCAAAGGCGAGGTGCCTAACGACTTTCAAGGCAAAGTGGGCTGGCAGTGCCCTTCGAACATCGCTTTGGTGAAATATTGGGGCAAACGAGGCAAACAACTCCCTCAAAACCCTTCGATTAGCTTCACCTTGTCGGAATGCTGCACCGAGACTTATGTCCAATACGAGAAAGCCGACCGTTTCGGCTTCAGGTTCTTCTTTGAAGGCCAAGAGAACCCTGCTTTTGGTGCGAAAATCGAGAAGTTTCTGGTTGATCATCAGGCCTTTTTCCCATTCATCAACCAACTGAGTCTGACGGTGGAAAGCCGCAACACCTTCCCGCATTCTTCAGGCATCGCTTCTTCAGCCTCGTCGATGAGTGCTTTTGTAATGGGGTTGATGGAAATAGAATCCTTGTTGACCGGCCCTTCGACAGGCTCAGGGACCTTAACCAAAGCCTCCTATTTCTCCCGTTTGGCTTCGGGTAGCGCGGCACGCTCAGTGTTCCCAAAGATGGCACTTTGGGGCGCGACACCTTATTTTGAAGGCAGTTCCGACGAATTTGCCGTCTCACTCGAAAACGACATCCATCCCGTTTTTAAGACATATCGCGATGCCATTTTGATTGTCAGCGGCGAGACCAAATCCGTTTCCAGCCGCGCGGGTCACGCCTTGATGGAAGGCAATCCATACGCCCCGGCACGTTATGCCAAAGCAAACGAAAACATCAAAGACCTGCTGGCTGCCTTGCAATCGAGCGACTTGGACTCCTTCATTAATATCACCGAGTCGGAAGCACTGCAACTTCATGCCTTGATGATGTGTTCCAACCCATCCTACATCTTGATGAAACCCAACACGTTGAACCTCATCAACAAGATTCGTGAGTTCAGAGAAGAGACCAAGATTCCGTTGTGTTTCACCTTGGATGCGGGGCCGAATGTGCATCTGCTCTATCCCGAAAGCGAGGCTGAAAAGGTGGAAGGTTTTATCAAAAACGAATTGGTAAATTATTGTTCTGAAGGCCGTTGGATTGCCGACCGCGTGGGCGACGGACCCAAAAAACTGCTGTGATGAGAGACCGTTACTATAGCAAAGTCATCCTTTTCGGCGAGTACTCGATGATCTTCGACGCCACCGCGCTGATGATACCGCTGAAGCGGTTCTCGGCTCAGTGGCAGCTGCCACTCAGTTTTAACCGAGCCGCCTCTCTGCCCTCCAACCAAAGCTTGAAGCGTTTTTGTCAGTATCTCTCCGAAAACAAAGCACTGTTAAGTCTCTTTGATTTTCAGGCGTTAAAGAAAGACTTGGATGACGGCCTCTTCCTAGCCTCCAACGTGCCTTCGGGCTATGGCTTGGGCAGCTCGGGGACTTTGGTGGCCGCCGTCTACGACCGTTATGCCCTGCAAAAAACCGAAGACTATCTTCAGCTGAAAACCCTCTTCGGACAGATGGAAAGCCACTTCCACGGCAGCAGCTCGGGCATCGACCCCCTTCAATGCTACCTGGGCAAGCCATTCAAAATCACGCCAAAAGGAGTCGAGTTGCTTACGGACGATTTCCTCAAAAAAGACATACACATCTGCTTAATCGACACCAAGATCAAGAGTAACACCAAGCCACTGGTCGACCACTTTAAGCAGCAGCGTGAGGATGCCGCATTCTTGAGTCGCTTCCAAAGCGAGTATGTGCCTCGTGTGACGGCTTGCATCGATGCGATGATTAATGGCAATAAAGAACTGTTTTTCAATTCATTGAAGCAACTCACAAAAGGTCAGTTGGAGTTCCTTCGCCCGATGATTACCGACAACACAATGGACTTGTTTACCACAGATTTCGACTTCAATTTCGGCGTAAAAATCTCAGGCTCGGGTGGCGGCGGTTATGTGTTGGGATTCACTGATGAAATGGAACGCACGTCCGAACTCCTCAAAGATTTTGAGGTGATTTGGCTCTAATTTCCTATTTTTGCAGCCTCAATGTCAGCCCTGAAAAACATAGAACTTTGGATTGAACGCACCCTGACCAAGGTCATCGACTTCTTCTATCCGCCTTTCCGCAAGGTGATGAGCCTTGAGTTGTTCCGTTATGCGGCTTGCGGTGGCTTGAATCTGGTTCTGGAATGGGTGCTGTACTATGTGTTCTATCATTTTGTCTTCCACGCCCAAGTCGTCGACCTTGGTTTCATCGCTTTCACGCCCCACATCGCCGCCTTTGTGTTCAAGTTCCCCATCACCTTCCTCACGGGTTTCTGGATGGCGCGCCACATCAGTTTTTCGGGCTCGACTTTGAAAGGCAGGACACAGATTGTCAGGTATTTCCTTGTGACCGTCGGCAACATCCTCATCAACTATTTCGGCCTGAAACTCTTCGTCGAGGTGTTCCATTGGTGGCCCACCGTCTCCTACATCATCATCTCCGTCATCTGCGTGACGTTCAGCTATTTGACGAACAAGTTTTATTCGTTTAGGAAAGAGAAGAAGGTGGAAGAATAATAACTATCCTATTTGACTCCAATCAAAAGTCTGAGCAAACAGCTCCTTGTAATGCTCCCGTAGCATCCTGTTTTCGGGCTTGATGAGCTTCGGGTCGTCAGCCAAGAGCTTGATGGCGGCCTCTCTCACTGGAGGAATTAACGCCCCGTCTTTTTGCAAGTCTCCAATCAGCATTTCGATTTGTCCCGATTGTCTCGTGCCACCCGTCTCGCCCGGACCTCTTAATTCAAGGTCGACCTCAGCGATTTCGAAGCCATCATTGGTGCTGCACATGGTCTTCATGCGGGTCTTGCCGTCGGGGGTGAGCTTGTGGTCGGTGACGAGGATACAATACGACTGGTCAGCGCCACGACCCACTCTTCCTCTTAACTGATGCAACTGCGACAGCCCGAATCTATTGGCATTTTCAATGATCATCACCGAGGCGTTGGGTATGTTGACGCCCACCTCGATGACCGTCGTGGCCACCATGATTTGCGCGTTTCTATTGATAAACCGCTGCATCTCGAAATCTTTGTCCTCGGCAGTCAACCGACCGTGGCAGACACAGAGCTTATACTGTGGCTCAGGGAAGTCGTGCAGCAAGGCCTCGTAGCCTTCTTGCAGGGCAATCATATCGGTGTTCTCCGACTCCTTGATGCAGGGATACACCACATAGATCTGCCGTCCAAGCGCGATCTGTTGCTTCATGAACATCATGATGCGGTAGCGGTCGTCACTATAGACATGATAGGTCTGAACCGGCTTGCGACCAGGGGGCAACTCGTCGATTTTGGAGACATCGAGGTCGCCGTATTGCGTCATGGCGAGGGTGCGCGGGATGGGCGTGGCCGTCATCACCAAGGTATGGGGCGGAATCTCGGTTTTCTCGTAAAATTTCGCCCTTTGCTCCACGCCGAAACGGTGTTGCTCGTCGATGATGGCCAAGCCCAGGTTCTTGAACACCACCTTGCTTTCGATCAGCGCGTGGGTGCCGACCACGATTTGCATGGTGCCGTCGGCCAGACCCGCATAAATCTTCCTTCTCTCCCCTATCTTGGTGGAACCCGTCAGCAGGGCGAAGTTGACATTCATGTCCTTCAACTGCTCCTGAAGCGTGGCAAAATGCTGTGTGGCCAGGATTTCCGTTGGGGCCATCAGGCAGGCTTGGAAGCCGTTATCCAAAGCCAAGAGCATCACCATAAGGGCGACGATGGTCTTGCCGCTACCCACGTCGCCTTGCAGCAGGCGGTTCATCTGATGTCCCGAGCCCAGGTCCTTCCTGATTTCTTTGATGACACGCTTCTGGGCGTTGGTCAGCGGGAATGGCAGGTGGTCGCGGTAGAAGCTGTTGAAATAATCCCCCACCACATCGAAAACATGACCTTTGACCGTCTGCTCGCGGTGCATCTTGTTGCGCAGCATCTTCAGCTGGAAGAAGAAATGCTCCTCGTATTTCAGTCGGCGTGTGGCCTGCTGGATCTCGATGTTGTTGGAGGGCAGGTGTATCTCGTAGTAGGCGTAGCGGCGCGGTATCAGTTGGTTTTCCTCGATGAGGGCCTTGGGCAGCGTCTCGGGGATGTATTCGTAGACCTGTTGCAGAATCTGTCTCTGCATCTTGGCGATGGCACGTGTGCCAAGGCCGTGGTCTTTCATTTTCTCGGTGGTGTTGTAGACGCCTTGCAGCCCCTCGCCGATGAGCGGGTCCTTAGGATCGTACTCCTCGATTTCGGGGTGGACGAAGTTGAAGTTGTGGTTGAACTCGCTGGCCTTGCCGAAAAGCACGTATTTTACGCCGGGCTTGAAGCGGTCTTTGATCCATTTCAGTCCGCGGAACCACACCACCTCGATGCTGCCGGTCTCGTCGCTGAAGAGCCCCGTGGCGCGTGTGGCCCTCGGCGCGCCAATCATCTTGATGTGGGAGATGGTGCCGACGAGCTGATAATACACCGTGTCGTCGTTGATGTTGGCCACCTTTTGGATCTGGCTGCGGTCGATATAACGGAACGGAAACTGGTTAAGCATGTCCTGATAGGTGAACACGCCCAACTCCTTCTTCAGGATTTCGGCTTTTTTCGGACCGACACCCTTCAGATAGGCGATACTCGTTTGCAGCAGGTTCGTTTCCATGGCACAAAAGTAATAAATCTTTCCGCTTGCCGTTTACAATTCAAGAAAAGTACTTGAATCTTTATAATCATGTCAAAAAAAGGCATTGCATTGTTCGTCTGCTTGTTGGTGACTTGTTGCTCGTTTGCTCAAAACGCAGCATCGATAAGTTTCAACACCTCAACACTTAGGGAAAGCTTGATCATTGGTTATTCGAGAACGTTTCATCAGACCCATGAGATTGAAGTCGGTTTGCGGTTCCATATCAATAGGCTGGCTATGCCAGACGACCAAGAGAGTATATACTATAGACGAATGTATGCCTCCAATTTTAGGCAACATTTTGGATTGCAATTGGGCTACAACTGGTATTTTCTCCCCAGACTTGAGCATTTGAAACCATTTGTATTTTACGAACTTCAGGCCGCATACTCAACCACAAGAAATCATGGCTATGGACCTACCTATAACCTCAATGACGAGAGTTATTCTATTGAAGAATATACTGAATCTTTTGGGCCTTTTCTGTGGTTACAAAACACCATAGGAGTAGGTTTTAAGGTCGATATTTGGAAATCGTTCTATCTTATTGAGAAAATGGGATTCAATGCGACGGAAATTATTGGAAATGATGAAAAACTAATACCAGATCCTTATCAAAAGTTTCCTTGGCTAGTCAACGAATTTGGTTATATGATTATGGCTGGTGTTGGATATAGGTTTTGAAATTTAACTTCAACTAAATATGGAACCAAATTTCATTGATATCCACACCCATAAAGCAGAAAGCAGCGACAATCTCATCCAAATTGTCAATCTGGACTTGGACCAACCCTGTCCCGAGCAAGGCTATTACAGCTACGGCATCCATCCTTGGGAAGTGATTAAGCCTGATTTCCAAATGGAAACGGCACTTCAGCACTTGGAAGAACGATTGAATAGTCCGAATGTTCTTGCCCTCGGCGAGGCGGGTTTGGACAAGATGCACAAGGAAAGTTTTGAGAAGCAGATTGAACTTTTTGAGCGGCAGATCGAGCTTTCGGAAGCCTTGCAAAAGCCGATGATTCTTCACGATGTAAGGAGCCATAACGAAATCATAGCTTTGCGGAAAAAACACAAGGCACAACAGCCTTGGATACTGCATGGATTCAGCGGGACTGAGCAAGATGTCAGGCAACTCATCGGCCAAGGAATCTATCTTTCTGTGGGCGAAAGCCTCTTGCATCCCGAGAGAAAGATTCATAAATCGTTCAAATTCATTGATTTGGATTTTCTCTTCCTTGAGACCGACATGGCAGAGATCCGTATTGAAAAGGTCTATGAGGCCGCGGCAAACTTGTTGGAAATGGACATCAATGCTCTACAAAAACAAATCTTTGCTAATTTTGCAGCTCTATGGAACATTGGCAAGACAGAACCCGCCTATTGATCGGCGATGAAGGCATCGAGACCCTGCGCTCCAAGCACGTGCTTGTGGTGGGCCTGGGTGGCGTGGGTGCTTACGCCGCCGAGCAGTTGGCCCGTGCCGGCATCGGCCGCATGACCCTCGTCGACGGCGATGTGGTGAATGTGACCAACCGCAATAGACAGCTGTTGGCGCTGGAGAGCACCGTCGGTCGCCCCAAGGCCGAGGTGATGGCCGAGCGCCTGCGTGACATCAACCCCGACATCGAGCTAACCGTCCTCAACCAATACCTAAAAGACCAAGCCATCATCGACCTCATGGCGCAGCCCTTCGACTATGTAGTGGATGCCATCGACACGGTGGCGCCCAAGGTGTTTCTGCTATATTACGCCAAGCAAAACAACCAGCGCATCGTGAGCAGCATGGGCGCCGGCGGTAAGTTCCACCCCGAGCGGGTCGAGATCTGCGACATCTCCAAGTCGAACCACTGTCGCTTGGCCTTCTATATCCGCAAGCGCCTGCATCGTCTGGGTGTCTTCGACGGCATCACGGCGGTCTATTCCCCTGAGCCTGTCGACGCCTCCGCCGTCACCACCGACAACGTGAACGAGCAAAACAAAGTCTCCAACGTGGGCACCATCTCCTACATGCCCGCCACCTTCGGCCTCTTCTGCGCCTCGGTGGTCATCAATGATTTTTTAGGGAAATAATACCCACAGCGGTCCCTGAGCCTGTCGAAGGGCCTGCGTCCAACAATTAAACAATTAAACAATCAACACTTCAACATGATAAAAATCCTCTTCATCTGTCACGGCAACATCTGCCGCAGCCCCATGGCCGAGTTTGTGATGAAACGCCTCGTCGAAGAAGCGGGCTTGGGTGAACAATATGAAATTGCCTCTGCCGCCACCTCGACCGAGGAAATCGGCAATCCTGTTTATCCTCCGGCGCGGCGCAAGCTGGCCGAACATGGCATCGGCTGCGAGGGCAAGACCGCCCGCCAGATGACGCGGCAGGACTATGCCTATTACGACTACATCATCGCCATGGACCGCAACAACCTCCGCAACCTGAGGCGGATGTTCGGCGAGGACACCGACCACAAAATCAGCCTGCTGATGGACTACACCCATCGTCCCGGCGACGTCGCCGACCCTTGGTACACAGGTGATTTTGAGGCCACCTGGGGGGATGTTTTGGAGGGGTGCTGGGAACTGCTGAAATTCCTAAAAGACAAGAATTAATGGAAGGGTGTCATCACCCGCTCAAAAATGCCATTCATATAAGCCAGGGCCATGCCGTAGTTGCTAATCGGGATGCCAGCATTGACAAAGAGGTTGGTGCGGTTGAGGAGTTGCTTGCGTGTGCTCATGCAGCCGCCGCATTGGATGGCCATGGCGTATTTTTCAGGGTTGGCGATAGGGGAGAGGCCCGCCACATACTCGAATTTGATGTCTTTCCCGGTGAATTTCAAGATCATGCGGGGCAGCTTCACTCGACCGATGTCCTCACAGGTGCTGTGATGGGTGCAGGATTCCAACAAAAGCACCGTGTCGCCGTCTTTCAGCTGTGAGAGGTGTGGCGTGCCTTTCACGTAGTTGTCGAAGTCGCCGCGCAGGCGCGCCATGACGATGCTGAAGCTGGTCAAAGGGATGTCGGCAGGGACGATTTGGCTCACAAAGCCGAACACTTGACTGTCGGTGACAATCAAGGCGGGCTTGGGCATGGTGTCAAGGTACTGCTGCAGGTGGGTCTCCTTCAGCACCACGCAGATGCATTCGTTGTCGAGCACGTCGCGGATAGCCATCACTTGAGGCAGGATGAGACGACCTTCGGGAGCCTCAGAGTCGACGGGGCAGACCAGCACCACCACCTCGTTGGGGTTGATGATGCCACCCAAGAGCGACACTCTCTGATAAGCACTCTCTGGGATGGTCTTTTTGAGCTGTTCAACCAACGGCACGATGTCGTCATTCCTCGTGATGCTAAAATCCAGCACCTTAGCATCGTAGTTCTGCTCAATCATCGCTTTCACGACGGCAAGAAGCGGTTCCTGGTCAGCCTTGTTGTGGATGATGAAAAACGGCACCGCCAGCTCCTTCATGCGGGCGATGATGCGTTTCTCGGTATCGTCGAATTGGTTGCCCGTGATGACCAAGATGGCGCAGTCGATTTCCTCCAGCACCTTCATAGTCTTTTCCACGCGTTGCTGTCCCAGTTCGCCTACATCGTCGGTGCCGGCTGTGTCGATGAGCACACAAGGCCCGACACCGAAAATTTCGATGCTTTTCTTGACGGGGTCGGTGGTGGTGCCCGCCGTGTCGCTCACGATGGCGATGTTTTGTCCCGTCAGCAGGTTGATGAGGCTGCTTTTACCGCTGTTTCTGCGACCGAAAATGCCGATATGGGGTTTCAAATCCTTTGCCATTTGCCGTTGTTTTTCAATTGTGACGCAAAAATAAGAAAAAGTTGACGAAAATAGGAAAAATCTTAATCATTTGATAATAAGCAATATATCCGACAGCAAACGACAGCAAACGACTACAGTCGACTACAAACGTTTAATCAACGGCTTAGTCTTGACAAGTGTTGTTACTTTGCATCGTCAAACCAATCAATGGGGCGACACGACAAATCAAACTTATTATTCATTATCTAAACACACACACATTATGAGTACAATGAGAAATTCGGTCATGCTGATTGGCCGCCCGGGTGCAGAACCTGAAACGAGAACCTTCAACGACAACCGCGTCGTCACGCGCTTCAACCTCGCCGTGAACGAGACGCGTCGCAACGCCAACCACGAACAAGTGAAAGACACGCAGTGGTTCACCGTGGTGGCATGGGACAAGACGGCAGAGCGCGTCGCGCTGGCCGTGAAGAAAGGCAAGCGTATCGCCATCGACGGTGCTTTGCGCAACAACGAGTGGACCGACAAGAACGGCCAACGTCACCAGACGACCGAGATCCACCTGAACAATTTCATCCTCCTCGATTGGGGCAAAGAACAAAACAACTAATCAACCTAATTAAATAACACTTAAACACACACAACTATGAGTACAATGAGAAATTCGGTCATGCTGATTGGCCGCCCGGGTGCAGAACCTGAAATCAAGACCTTCAACAACAGCAAGAAAGCCCGTTTCAGCCTTGCCGTAACGGAAAACAAGAAGAACGCTAACGGAGAATGGGTCAACGACACCCAGTGGTTCCCCATCATCGCCTGGGGCGCTGCTGCCGACCGCGTCGAGAAGAACGTAAAGAAAGGCAAGCGCATCGCCATCGACGGCAGCCTCCGCAACCACGAATGGACCGACGACAAAGGGCAACGGCATTCCGTCACCGAAGTCTGGGTCAACGACTTGTTCCTGATTGATTTCGAAAAGGAATGATGCAATACCTACGAAAAAGGGGCGGCCAATCGGTCGCCCCTTTTTGTTTATCCAGTCACCATAAACACGCGTGCGTCTTTCCACTTGGAATGGCGCAACATCTCGTTGGTGAAGTGAGTGCGGCTGCCCACCTGTTCCAACAACTCCTTCGCCTTGTCGAACTGACGCAGCTCACGGTAGATTTCGGGCAATTCAAGGTCGATCTGCTCCTCGGGATGCTTCTCGAGCAGCGCCAACAGACGTTGTAGGTTGTCAGTGAAGTCCTTGTGGTTTTTGAGGAACAGCTTCTCCCCTTCCAAGATCATCTTTCGGTTGCAGTGCCACACGCCGAAGCTCATAAAGCCATTGAGCAGGTATTTCAACCTCACATGCTGGTGGTTGCGGTGCAGGTCGTTGTAGGCCCACCACAAAAAACGGCGCAGATAAATCTCCTTCTTCGGCTCGTAGTGGCTCTTCTTCAGGAAGGTCTTGTAATGGTTGACCAAGGCCATCTTTCCCTTGTTGTCGGAGAAGTTGACACCGAAGAAACGCCAGGTGTTCCAAGAATAGATGTCGGCATCGGGCTTTTCGTAGGTGATAAAAGGTTCGACGGGGTTTTCAACCCAGAGAATGTGGCCGCACGAAGGGCACATGATCATCTTCTGTGGCGTGGTGATGAGGTTGTCGTTCAGCACCTTACCATCCGAATACAAGATAGCCTCGTTGACCAACTCGGCCTTCAGGTTGCGACCTTCGAGCCAGGCTTGGCAATGCGGACATTGGAAATAAAACGAGTCGTATTTCAGCATTCTGTTCTTGTATTTCGGGCCTCAAAAGTAGAAAAAAAACTTCATTCCGTGAATGCGGAGTCATTTTCTGCCAAAATCGGCGGGGATTTCGCCCCAGATTTCCGTCTTCCACTTCAAAACCGGCACCTCGATGGTGTTTTCGTTAAGCCATTTCTCGGCACGGCCGATGAGTTCAAAGAGGTATTCGTTCTTGGCGTTGGGCTGCAGTTTGGTCTTGCATTTCTTTTGCTTAATCCACAGTTGTGCGTTGTAGGAGTCGCTGTAAATCGGATACTGCACACGCTTCTGCTTCATCCAGGCCAAGGCATGCACGATAGCCAGAAACTCGCCGATGTTGTTGGTGCCGTTCTCGAAGACTGGACTCTTGAAGAGCTGCACCGTCGTGGCAGGCTGCGTGCCGAAGTCCACAAACAGCCCTTGATACTCCATCTTGCCGGGGTTGCCCGAGCAGGCGGCATCCACGGCGACGGCGGGGCTGACAGGCTTTTCCGCGACATGAGTCAGATCCACCTGAGGCGTAGCTTTCTTTTCAAATCCCGTGAAGCCTTTCTCAAAGGCCGCCTCGGCGCTGGCCTTGTCGGGAAAGCCCTTATACAAGGCTCCCGCGAAGCCCTCTATCTGCTTCTTGCAATCCTCCCAACGGTCGTAAACGCCTGGGTTGCAACCTTTCCAAACGACGTAATACTTGTTCTTTGCCATGGGCGCAAAAGTAGAAATTTTTGCTAATTTATTAACAAGGTGATACAACAAGAATTGAAAAAAAGTATTTTTGCACGCTTAAAAAACACGGAATATTTTTGCAAAACTATAAACCATGAAAACCTTACGTCGTTTTTTGTTTGTCATCGTTGCCGTGCTTCTTTGCGGTACCATCCAAGCACAAAGCCAGCAATCGTTGACCGAACTCATGCAACAGAGAGGCGAGTATTATTTCAGCCTCAATGTTCAAGAACCTTCTGAAATCCAGGCCATTAACACCATCTGTTCCGTTGATGCCACCAACGGCAGCACCGTCGTCTGCTACGCCAACCCGACGCAATACGCCAACCTGTTGGCCGCCGGCTATCATCCCTACCTGATGACGCCGCCTTCGCTGCGCGCAGAAGCCAGGATGTGGAACGGTAGCGACCGTGCCACCTACGATTGGGACTCCTATCTGACCTATTCACAATATGTCGACATGATGGAAGGCTTCCCCGCAACGGTCGCCAGCGGCAGGACCTGCACGCTACTTGACTTGGGCACGCTTTCGACCAACAACCACCGCAAAATCCTGGGTGTCCGCATCAACAACGGACAGCCCGACGGCAAGCCGAGGTTCCTCTACACCTCGACCATGCACGGCGACGAGGTGACGGGCATGATCCTGATGCTCCGCCTCATCGATGAGCTATGCACCAGCACCGACGCGCGCATCGTCAGCCTGATCAACAACCTCGACATCTTCATCTTCCCCTGCACCAACCCCGACGGCACCTACTACGGCGGCAACAACACCGTTACTGGCGCCCGTAGAGCCAACGGCAACAACGTCGACCTCAACCGTCACTTCCCCGACTGGGACGACGGCCCGCACCCCGACGGAGAATCACACTATCAAGACGAAGCGCAATGGATGATGGACCTCGCCCAGCAGTACTTATTCACCATGGGCGCCAACTACCACGGCGGCGCCGAGGTGGTCAACTATCCTTGGGACACCTACCAGCCCGTGCATCCCGACGATGCCTGGTGGCAACTGGTCAGCACGGAATACGTCACCAACGCCCGTGCGGTGCATTCCTCATACATGACCGACACCTACAACAGCGGCATCACCAATGGCTATGCCTGGTATACCATCAACGGCAGCCGTCAGGACTACATGAATTACTACGGCCAATGCCGTGAGCTGACCCTTGAATGCTCCTCTACGAAGACCCCCAGCGCCTCGCAGCTGCCTAACTTCTGGAACTATAACCACAATGCCATGCTTGCCTATATGGAGCAAAGCCTTAACGGCGTCCACGGCGTGGTGAAAGACGCCAACACCCAGCAACCCATCGAAGGCGTCACCGTCACCGTGCAAAACCACGATGCCTTGGGCTCTTGGGTGACTTCGCATAACGTCGGCGACTTCCACCGTCCCATCAAAGGTGGCAGCTATTCCTTTAAGTTCACCAAAGAGGGCTACTGCTCCGAGACCCTCAATGTGACGGTGGCAGACAACGCACGCGTCGACCTTGAAGTGTTCCTTAGCCCCTCTGGTAGCTGTCCCGTAGAATGTTACGTGAGTGCGATGCCTTCCGAAGATGGAAACTATGTGATGGGCTATCGCGACGACAACACACTTACCATGCCTACTAACAGCAATGGTTCGGCTTCTACCTCCACGGTGAACATCACACCCAACGAAGATGAGGGTTTTTCCGTGGAAGAGGGTGAAATCGAAAACCAATTCGTCTTGACCTCGACAAGCACGGATGGACAGTACTACATCTCTTATAATGGCTACTACCTCACCAGAAGCACCAGCGGTTGGGGCGGCGGCAACAAGGCCATTACATGGAGTGCCCAGCAAGGCACCAACAACCGCTGGACCATCAGTGACGAAGGCATCAGCCAGACCACATCAGGCGGTTGGGGCGGCGGTTCCTCCACCACCTATTATCTGTTTTATAGCAATGGCTCCTTCTACACGGGTACCACCAACACCAACAACATCACTTTCTACCAGGAAGGTGACTGCCCAACGGAAGGCGAGTATACCATCACTGTTTCGGCCAACCCGGCCAACGGCGGCACCGTCAGCGGTGGCGGCTCCTTCGACGAGGGTGCTTCTTGCACCGTCACGGCCATGGCCAACAACAACTTCGCCTTCGAAAACTGGACTGAGAACGGCACCGTGGTCTCCACCAATGCCACCTATACCTTCACCGTGAACGGCAACCGCAACCTCGTGGCCAACTTCTTCGAGACGTTGTTGCCCACCTTCACCGTCAGCGTGTCATCCAACCCGACCGCAGGCGGCACCGTTACGGGCGGCGGCAGCTATCAGGAAGGAGAGAGCTGCACCATCTCGGCCACAGCCAACAACGGCTACACCTTCAACAACTGGACCGAGAACGGCGCGGTGGTGTCGTCGAATCCCAGCTACACCTTCAACGTGAACGACAACCACAACTTCGTGGCCAACTTCACCTTCATCCCCTTGCCTATCTACAACGTCAGTGTGTCGGCTAACCCCGCCAACGGTGGCATGGTCACAGGCGGCGGCTCTTATGAGGAAGGGCAAAGCTGCACCGTCACGGCCACGGCCAACGACGGCTACACCTTTACCAACTGGACGGAGAACGGCACGGTGGTGTCCACCAATAGCAGTTACTCCTTCACGGTGAACGCCAACCATAACCTCATCGCCAACTTCACTATCAACACCTATACCGTCAGCGTGTCGGCCAACCCCGCCAACGGCGGTACGGTCACTGGCGGCGGCACCTTCACCTACGGACAAAGCTGCACCATCACGGCCACGGTCAGCAACGGCTTCACCTTCATCAACTGGACCGAAGAGGGTAGCTTCGTCACCTCTGAGACCACCTACACCTTCACGGTGACCGATAACCGTAACTTCGTCGCCCACTTCACCGAAAACCCGCTGCCTTTCTACACCATCACCTTGGTGGCTAAGCCCGCCAACGGCGGCACCGTCATCGGCAGTGGCACCTACCAAGAGACCCAATCGTGCACGGCAAGAGCCATCCCCGCCACTGGCTTTATGTTTGAAAACTGGACGGAAAACGAAGCCGTGGTCTCCACTGACGACAACTACACCTTCACCGTGTCTAGCGACCGCAACCTCACGGCCCACTTCAGCGCCCTGACCTACGCCATCAACGCCACAATAGAGCCTGTCGAAGGCGGCACCATCATCGGTGCGGGCAACTACGAATACGGCTCATTGGCTTCCGTGAAGGTCGTTCCTAACGAACACTATGTGTTCCAGAAGTGGACTGAGAACGGCAACGTCGTCTCGATTGACCAAGAATACATCTTCACCGTGACGGGCGTCCGCAACCTCGTCGCCCATCTCAATTTCATCGACGGCGTGGGTGAACAGACCAGTGTCGCCATCAGCCTCTACCCCAACCCCGTCAACGACAAGCTGACCGTTGAGGCCACCGAAGCCATCGAGCACCTCGAAGTGTTCAGCATCACAGGTGCTAAGGTGTTGGGCATGACGAGCCATAACGAAACGCTGGAAATCAACACGGCCAACCTGCCCGCCGGCATCTACGTCATCCGCATGACGACGCAGAACGCCACGGAAATCAGAAGGTTCGTGAAGAAATAAAAAATGTAGAGACGGTGTGCACACCGTCTCTACCATTGAAATCCTTGTAGAGACGTGCCATGGCGCGTCTCTACATTTTTTAGATACCCAACGAAATATTCAATCCTTGTGCCGTGCGAACCAAATCACTATCGATGGTGACAAGGTTGGGCTTGGAGATGGCTTCCTTGAGGGAGACAGCCACCACGTCGGGATGATGGTAGGCCACCATCTGACCGAACTGGCCATTGAGCACCATCTCGAAGGCCTTCACGCCAAACTCGGCGGATAGCACACGGTCGTAAGCAATCGGCACGCCACCGCGTTGCAGGTGGCCCAAGGTGGTCTCACGCATGTCGTGGGTGAAGCCTGCCGCCTTCATCTCCTCGATGAAACGACGACCTATGCCGCCCAGTTTCTTGTTTTCGTAGCCCACCTCGGTGCTAATCTCATACACCTGCTGGCCATCCTTTGGGCGTGCGCCTTCCGAGGCCACCACCACGGCGAAGCCACGGTCGTGGTTGAAACGGCGTTCCAGACGTTCTTTTACGATGTTGATGTCGTAGGGGAACTCAGGCAAGAGGCACACCTCTGCACCGCCGGCGATGGCGGAATGCAGGGCAATCCAGCCGGCATCGCGGCCCATGACCTCAAGGACGAAGACACGGTTGTGGGAAGCCGCCGTGGTGACCAGTTTGTCAACGGCCTCAGTGGCGATTTGCACGGCGGTCTGGAAGCCGAAGGTGCATTCCGTCGATGAAAGATCGTTGTCGATGGTCTTGGGCACGCCGATGATGTTCAGGCCCTTTTCATAGAGCTTCTGCGAGATGCGCTGCGAACCGTCGCCGCCGATGCTGATGACGGCATCGATGCCCAAGTATTGCAGCTTGCGCAGCATCTCGTCGCTGCGGTCGACAGTAGTCCAGGTGCCGTCGGCGTTCTTCACAGGCCAGTTGAACGGGCCGCCCTTATTGGTGGTCTCGATGATGGTGCCACCACGGAAGTGGATGCCGCGCACCACCTCTGGCGTCAGCCTTACAATCTCGGTAGGCTCCCAAAGGATGCCATTGTAGGCTTGTATGCTGCCGAGCACTTCCCAATCTTTCTCTTGGGAGGCCCGCTTGACGATGGCGCGGATTACGGCGTTGAGGCCTGGGCAATCACCGCCACCAGTTAAAACAAGTAGTCTTTTCATGATTTCAGATTTAAGGCAATCTGCAGCTCGTCAAGTTGCTCCTGAGCAATCGGGGCAGGCGAGCCACTCATCACGTCGCGGCCTGCGTTGTTCTTCGGGAAGGCGATGAAGTCGCGGATGCTGTCGGCGCCGCCGAAGAGCGAGCAGAGACGGTCGAAGCCGAAGGCCAAACCAGCGTGAGGCGGTGCACCGTACTCGAAGGCGCCCATCAGGAAGCCGAACTGCTCCTGGGCCTTCTCGTCGGTGAAGCCGAGGGTATGGAACATCTTGTTCTGCAAGGTGCGGTCGTGGATACGGATGGAGCCGCCGCCGACCTCCACACCGTTCATCACGATGTCGTAGGCATTGGCGCGGATGTCGCCCCACTTGTTCGGGTCGTCGAGCAAAGCCTCGTCCTCGGGCTTGGGTGCAGTGAAGGGATGGTGCATGGCATAGTAGCGTTGCGTCTCCTCGTCCCATTCCAGCAGCGGGAAGTCGATGACCCACAGGGGAGCATATTCGTCGGGCTTGCGCAGGCCGAGTTGGTTGCCCATCTCAAGGCGCAAGGCGTTGAGCTGCACACGGGTCTTCATGGCCTCGCCACAAAGGATGAGCATCAGGTCACCGGGCTTGGCGCCGAACTTGTCGGCAATAGCCTTCAGGTCTTCAGGGGTGTAGAACTTATCGACGGACGACTTGAACGTGCCATCGGTGTTGTATTTCACATACACCATACCGCCAGCACCCACCTGCGGACGCTTCACGAACTCGGTGAGCTGGTCGAGTTGCTTGCGGGTGTACTCAGAGCAGCCCTCAGCGCAGATACCCACCACGAGGTCGGCGTTGTCGAAGAGGCCGAAGCCCTTGCCTTTCACCACGTCGTTGAGTTCCACGAACTTCATCCCGAAGCGGATGTCGGGCTTGTCGGAGCCGTAGTATTTCATGGCGTCGTGCCAGGTCATGCGCGGGAACTTGTCGAACTCAAGGCCTTTCATCTCCTCGAAGAGGTGCTTGGCCAAGCCTTCGAAGGTGTTCAACACGTCCTCTTGCTCCACAAACGACATCTCGCAGTCGATTTGGGTGAACTCAGGCTGACGGTCGGCGCGGAGGTCCTCATCGCGGAAGCAGCGCACAATCTGGAAGTAGCGGTCCATGCCGGCCACCATCAGCAGCTGCTTGTATTGCTGCGGGCTTTGCGGCAGGGCGTAGAACTCACCAGGGTTCATGCGGCTCGGCACCACGAAGTCACGGGCGCCCTCGGGCGTGCTCTTGATGAGCATCGGGGTCTCGATTTCGAGGAAGTTGAGGCTGCTCAGGTAGTTGCGCACCAACATGGCCATGCGGTGGCGAAGTTCGAGGTTCTTGCGCACGGGGTTGCGGCGGATGTCGAGGTAGCGGTATTTCATGCGGAGGTCGTCGCCGCCGTCGCTGACGTCTTCAATAGTGAAAGGCGGAACTTTGCTGCCGTTGAGCAAGGTGAAAGCATTCACTTTCAACTCGATGTCGCCCGTGGGCATGTTGGGATTCTTTGATTCACGTTCGATGACGGTGCCTTTGGCCTGAATCACGAACTCACGGCCGAAGCTACGGGCCTGTTCGATGAGTTTCGGGTCGCTGTTGCCGTCCAAAAAGAGTTGGGTGATGCCATAGCGGTCGCGGAGGTCAATCCACACGAGGGAGCCTTTGTCGCGCACGCGCTGCACCCAGCCTGCCAAGGTCACTTCCTTGCCACAGTCGGCAAGACGAAGTTCACCACAAGTATGTGTTCTATACATGGCTGTATCTGTTTAAAATTCAAAGATTTAAAGATTTAAAATTTAAAAATTGGAGGCCTTCGATTAATAGGATTTGTATTTGTCGCCGGTCTTTTCGATGAGGATGCGGTAGTATTCGTCGCTGTATCTCGGGTGTTTGCTGTTGATGGGCACATATTTCTGGCCTTTGATAGGATCGCCGGGCGTGTTGAGGTTGCCGTCGACATACTTCATGAACAGCTCGTGGTAGAATTGTTTCCATGACTTGACGAGCTTCATAGCGGCCTTGTTGGAGAACTGGGTGAGCTCCCTGATTTGGGCCTCTCTGCCCTTGATGGTGCTGACATGCTCGTCCAAGGCGGGGACTTCCTTCTCCACCCAGTTGGTTTCAAATTCGCGCTGACGTTGACGGATTTCGGGGTGGATGTAGTCGTACTTGGTGTAGGCCCAGTTGCTCATCTGGTTGAAGGTCCAGAAGGCGGAGGTCTCCGACCACTCGCTCATCGAGCCGTTGCCTTCGCGGAAGCACTCGGGGATTTCGGTCATGCAGCTGTACATGGGGCAGTAGACGGTGTTGTCGGTGTCGTCGACGCCAAACCAAATGATACCGCCGATGGGCCAATCCCATTTGCCACGGCTCTGTGCGACGAAGCTGAAGCCCGTCTGCTGGGTGGCGGTGGTGCGCTCATGGATGTAGTGCACGCCGTCGACTTCCCAGTCCATGGGACGCCAGCGGTAGGGGCAATGGAAGGGACCTGCACCCACGTCTTGCGACATGTCGAGGTCGGTGCCTTCGAGGTGGTCACGCATGAAGTCCATCATGTCGAGGACGCTGACCTTCTTGTTGGGCAGCACCCACAAGGGCATGCGGTTGGTCGGGAAGTTGTCAGGGGTCTGGCAGATGCCTTCCTTATAAGGCTGGGCACGCTTGATTTCGCGACCCGTGGCATAGCCCCAATATTCTTTCATGTTGTCAGTCACCTTGTTGAACATGGCCCACACACGCAGGTCGCAGAAACGGGCGCCGTCGAAGGTGACGGGGTTGTAAACATCGGAGAACGAGAACTTCTCGTCGGGACCGTTATACAGTTTGTTGTCCTTGGCAAACTTGATGACATCGTCGGCATAGACGCAGTCGATGTTCGGGTCTTTCAGGAGCTTGTCGATGTTCTTGAAGGTGATGCTGGTCTTGCACTTGCGTGAAGCCAAGGGGAAGGTGGTGATGCGGGCCTGGTTGGCATGACCGCTCACGTAGCCGTCAGGGATACGACGGGCTACCCACACAGCGCCTTTGTTGGCCTTGCCTTTGCCAATCATCTCAAGGATCCAGCACTCTTCGGTGTCGCAGATGCTGAACGACTCGCCCTCGCTGACGTAGCCATAGTTGTAGACCAACTCGCCCATGCATTTGATGGCCTCGCGGGCGGTCTTGGCACGCTGCAGGGTGATGTAAATCAGGCTGCCGTAGTCAATGATACCCTGGCCTTCCCAGAGGCATTCGAGGCCGCCGTAGGTCGTCTCGCCGATGGCCAACTGGTATTCGTTCATGTTGCCGACCACGTTATAGGTATGTGCCACCTCAGGAATCTGACCACGAAACATGCCGCCGTCCCAGTCGTACACGTCGCGCATGGTGCCTGCCGGCCAGTCGGCAGCAGGATAATGATAAAGTTCGCCATAGAGCACATGGCTGTCGGCGGCATAGCTGATCATGCAGGAGCCGTCGGTGGAGGCGCCTTTGGTAATCAAGAAGTTAGTGCAGGCGTTGGCATTCCCGAAGGAAAAAACAAGAACCAAAGCCAGGATTGCAGTGAATACTTTTTTCATAGGATATGGTTTAATAATGATACTTCTATTAGAGCCTACAAAGATAGTAAAATGTTTCGTTGTAATATGCCGAAACAAGCAATTGAAAAAAAATTCGTACTTTAGCCAATTGAACACAATAGAAAGCATGGCGCAGCAAACCTTTGTCAACCAGAAACTTGAATTTGTCGAGGAGCTGGTGCTCTATACCGACTCGCATATCTTCCTCACGGGAAAGGCGGGCACGGGAAAGACCACCTTCCTAAAGAACCTGCCATTGAAGACCTACAAGCGCATGGTCGTGGTGGCACCCACCGGCGTGGCCGCCATCAACGCGGGTGGACAGACGATTCACTCGTTTTTTCAGTTGCCTTTCGGGCCTCAGATACCCGAAAACGCGCAAAGTGGTGTTTTCAAGGCCAAGTCATTAGCTGCGCAATACCAAAAACTCAACAAAAAGAAACTTAACCTTATCCGCAGCCTCGACCTGCTCATCATCGACGAAATCAGCATGGTGCGCGCCGACGTGCTCGATGCCGTGGATGCCGTACTGAGACGGGCACGACGTTCACAGAAGCCCTTTGGCGGCCTGCAACTGCTGATGATTGGCGACGTACACCAGCTGGCACCCGTGGCTAAAGCCGAGGAATGGGAGATGCTGTCGCCTTATTACGACACGCCTTATTTCTTCGGTAGCCAGGTGCTACAAAAGACACCTTACATCTGCGTGGAGCTGGAACATATCTACCGCCAGCACGACGAGGGCTTCCTCACCCTGTTAAACAAGGTGCGCAACAACCAGATGGATGCCGATTGCGTGCGCCTGCTCAACAGCCGCTTCAACCCCAACTTCATCGCCCACGACAACGAAGGCTATATCACCCTGACCACCCATAACTACCAAGCCGACCAAATCAATGAGTCGAAGTTGGAAGCCATCGATGCCAAGCCTTTGGTCTTTGAAGCCGTGGTGCATGGCACCTTCCCCGAAAACACCTATCCCACTAAGGAAGAGCTGGTGCTGAAAGTCGGGGCGCAGGTGATGTTTGTGAAGAACGATCCGGGTCCCGAGAAGGCTTTTTACAACGGCAAAATCGGGCGGCTGGTGGGCTACGACGAGGCAGAAGGCACCGTCACGGTGAAGTGCGGCGCAGAACACATCGTCGTGCCCATGCTGACTTGGCAGAACATGGAATACACCATCAACGCCGAGAACCAAGATATTGAGGAGAAGGAAATCGGCAGCTTCACCCAGATACCATTACGACTGGCATGGGCCGTCACCATCCACAAGAGCCAAGGCCTCACCTTCGACAAGGTCATCGTCGACGCGGGACAAGCCTTCGCCCATGGGCAGGTGTATGTCGCCTTGAGCCGCTGCACCTCGCTGGAAGGCCTCGTCCTGAAGACACGCATCACCTCCAATGCTTTGGTCAACGACTTCTCCGTCAACCGGTTTGTCGATGCCCTACCCGAGAGAGAACCCACCCAAGAGAAAGTGGACCTGCTGCGTCACGACTACGAGCTGGAAACCATGCTCGAGCTCATCAATTTTGAGGGTGTCTATAAGAACTTCGGTAAACTGATGAAGGTGATTTATGACAACGACACCCTATTTGAACGCTCATTAATTGAAGACCTCTCGCAAAGACGCAACAGAATTTTTGAGGAACTGTGCCAAATCGGCAATAAGTTCGAAAGCCAGATCCAAAAACTTCATGCGCAGGCGCCTTCATGCGAGCAAAACCCCGCCTTGCAGGAGCGGTTGATTAAAGGTGTGGCTTACTTCGACGAACATCTGAAAGCCATCGTCGACGGCCTCTTCGACCTGCCTTTCAAGACCGACAACCAAGCCCTCAACGAGCAACTCACCGAGGCGTTGAAGCAACTGAAAGAGGACATCTACTTGAAAGGTTGCTGCCTGGAAGCCTGCAAAGACGGCTTCACGGTCATGAAATACCAAAAGACCAAGTCGGTGAAAGTCATCGAGGCAGAGAAGAGCGGGAAGAAAAAGGTGGAAATCAAGTTTGAACCGAGTAAAAACGGCGGACTATATTCCATTCTGCTATCGTGGCGTACCGCACGAGCCGAAGCCGACAGCACACCTGCCTCCAACATTGCTCCCATCAGGACTCTTAAAGCCATCGCTACCGCGAAACCCGTCACCTTGTCGGAACTACGAACCATCGACGGCATGGGCACCAAGCGTATAAGAAACTATGGCGCCGAAATCATCGACATCGTGCTGCGCTTCATGGGAGAAAACGCAGAAAACGACAATTCATAGTTTCCTAAATCAAAAAAGCATTATCTTTGCACCATCATTTTAACTAAATTAAACATTATGAAAAAAGCATTTACCCTCTTTATCCTTGCCGTGATGGCCCTTGGCCTCAACGCGCAAACCACAAAAACCCTCACTTGGGGCGGCCAAGAGCGCCAGTACATTGAGTACGTACCCACGACTTACTCCGCAACGCAGCCCGCTGCCGTCATGTTCTTGCTGCATGGCATGGGCGACACCATGGACAACATGTTCCAAGCCACTCAAATCCAAAGAGTAGCCGAAGACCAGGGCTGGATCATCATCTGTCCCCAGGCCTTGGACTTCACATACGAGAATGCCATGTTTGGTTCTTATGACCTCGGCACCTGCTGGAATGTGGGCAGCACAGTTTCCGTCTCTTTTGAGTTTTATGGCATGCCCTTCAGCTTTGACGTCTCCGTCAACGAAGACGTGGACGATGAAGGTTTCCTGATGGCCGCGTTGGAGGCGACTAAAGCAGAATACAACGTCGACCAAGACAAGGTCTTCTTTGCCGGCTTCTCGTTAGGCGGTTTCATGAGCCACCGCATGGCCATTAATCATGGCGATGTCATCAACGCCATCGCCGCCGTCAGCGGCGTCATCGGCAACGACCTGACTTCGCTCACCCCCGTCGCTAACGTCAATGTGCTGCAGATTTTCGGCACCACCGATGAGATGATCTCCTACAACGACGCCTTGATTTCCCTGCAAAGTTTAGGTTCCTACAACATTGGTCTCCCTGTCGAACAGACGGTGGAATACTGGCGTTCCTTCAACCAATGCGATGAAACGCCTATCGTGATGCAGTATCCCGACACCCAAAATGACGGCCTCAACTTCGAGCTTTACACCTACCTCAATGGCAACAACGACTCGCGCGTGGCCTTCATCAAGGTCTACAACGGCTTGCACACCTGGTATTCGGGCAGCAACAGCGACATCGACTACAACACCGAGATCGTCAAGTTCTTCACCAACACCATGGATATTGACGGTGTGGAAGAGGCCACAAGCACCACCCTGAGCATCTATCCCAACCCCGCCAACGACGTCATCAACGTGGGCGAGGATGTGGTTTATATCTACGACCTCTGCGGCAAGCTCGTGATGAAAGGCTCGGGCTGCCTCGACGTCACCTCGCTGTCGGAAGGCATGTACTTCGTGAAATCCGGCAATGATTGCAGCAAGCTGATCATCAATAGATAAATCGGCACCGCATTAATAAGCACTAACCGAACGAATCCGAAATCATCCGACTTCTTTGGTCGGTTCGGGTCCGTTCGGTTAGCGTTTTTTTTTGCCCTGAATCAAGGATTCGGCAGCCGGTGTTGAGTCGGCACGATGAGGGTACAGACGATGTAGGCCAGCAGACCCGCGCCGCCGCAGAAGGTAAAAATAACCCACAACAGGCGAATCACAGTCGAGTCCACCTCAAAGTATTCACCCAAACCTCCGCATACGCCGCAGAGCTTCTTGTCCATCATCGAACGATAAAGTTTCTTGTTGTTCATTTTGCTTGTGTTTTTGATTTAACTGCGTTGATTGCTTCGCAATTCAGAGCGCAAAAATACACACAATTATCATACCACGAAAGGGGGTATGGTGATTTTGCTAGTCTTTTTCAAACATCTCAACATACGCTTTCCCTTCTGGCGCGATGGGAAGTTCCTCGTCAGAAACAACCGTAAAGACATAAACCAGCTCTTTCTCGGTTTTAGCGTCTCTAATATATTGTCGCTTCAACTTAGGCGTTACACCCGAAAGCCCTAGCGTGTCCGCCATCTTCCGCTTGAGGGTTTTCTCCGGCGTGTCGCCGAAGGCCACATGCCACCAGTAAAGCCTCGTGGTCTCGCCCTTGCCATTCATGACGTGTAGATGTGCTACAGGGTGCAGCATCTTGTTGCCTTGGTGCAATTCCACATACATCGCCCGACCGACGATGTTGCCCCGATCGTTGACAACAGGCAAAAACTCAATGGGATTCACTTCCGGCTCAAATCGACGAGGCCCCTCCGTTGAGGTTGGCAACTCTGTTTTTTCATCTTCAACCGTCGGCTGTGGTTGCACCATCGGCTCGGGTTGCTCTTCGATAATTCTTCGGGGGCGCTTTTCTGTTGGCGTCGCTATTTTCGCGAGCTTGTCATTAATAACCTGAGTAAGTTCCATCGGCTCAAACGACACTTCCTCCACAATAATATTTTCCGCACCCTTCAATTTTATGACGTCGCCTGCCTTCTTCCCTATCAAAACCTTGGCTATGGGTGAGATGAAGGAGATGAGGCCTTTGTTCACGTCGGCTTCGTCCACCCCCACAATGCGTACCACACGCCCGTTGTAGCGCACACAGGCGCCAAAGCTCACCGTGTCTTTGGCGGCCTTGGTGAGGTCGACCTCCACGGCGCTGTTGATACGGTCGATGAGTTGCTTGATGGAGGCGTCAAGGAAGTTGACCATGATGTAGTTGTCGCCCGCTTTGACACGCTTTGCCTCAAGGTCGTCCAGTTCCGCTTTGAGTGCCTCAAGCCCTTCTTTCGTGACATAGTTGGGCACGCCATCGGGCAGGTAAGCCCTCGGCGGCACCCTCGGAATCTCTTCTTGGTCGCCTTCTTTGATGAAGCCCCTACTCATCAGAGTAGTTTTTCTTATTTGATCACCAATTCCTTAATGATATTATCGCACTTTCCGACCTTCTCGATGCACCACAGCAGGTAGCGGGCGTCCATGCAGATAGTACGCTGCACCTTGTTCTCAAAACTGAGGTCGCCGCTCATGGCCTCCCAGTTGCCGTCGAAGGCCAAGCCGATGAGGTTGCCTTCGCCGTCGATGACGGGGCTGCCCGAGTTGCCACCCGTGATGTCGTTGGTGGTGATGAAGTTGACGACCAATTCACCGTTCTCGTTGGCATAACGGCCGTAGTCCTTCTTGGCCACTAGGTCGCGCACATCCTTCGGGATGTCGAACTCCCAGTTGCCAGGCACGTACTTGGCCATCACGCCGTCCATGGTGGTGTAGTAGTTGTAGTTGACAGCATCGGCGGCCTTGTAGGGCTCCACGGTGCCGTAGGTCAGACGCATGGTGAAGTTGGCGTCGGGATAGAAATTGCGGTCGCTCTGCATCTCCATCAGGCCCTTCATGTAGAGGCGCTCACCCTGATTGCCGAGGTTCTGTGCTTCCTCATAACGGGCATAGATGCCTTGATACGATTCGATGATATTCATAGCGAGGGCGTAGACCGGGTCTTTTTCAAGGTTCTTGGGTCTATTAGCCCACTCCTCGAAACGCTCCGGATCGGTGAAAATGGACTTCTTGAAGGCCTTAGCCACATAGGCGCTGAAGTCACCACCGTTTTCGTCGCCGATGCGGGTCACCTCGCTCGGACGCAGCTCGGCAGGGATATTCTTATAGAACAACCCGAGCAATGCAGCGGTCACGTCTTGGTCGAGGGGCATGCTGTAGTCCTTGAAGAAGGCCTTCGCGCTGGGACGCATAGCCTCAATTGCGGCTTTGACTTCGGCTTTGTCGGCCTTTTCCTCAAACATCTTATTGATGCGCATGAACCTGCGGCTGAAGGCGACAGCCTCGCCGCCGTTCCATCCTGCTTCACGGTGGTAGACGAACGACTTCTGAATCTCGTCGAGGATGTCCCACTTCTGCGCGATGCCCTTGAAGATATCGCCATATTCGGCCTTGCGTTGCGGGTCGGCATTGACCCAATGCATGAAGTCCTCTTCTTGGGCGAGGCGACGCTCATACACGTGGTTGCGCTTGAGCTGCTTCACCTGACCGATGTAGTATTTCCAGTAGTTCGACACGCTGGCCTGCTTCGAGGCGTACATGATGAACACCTCTTGGTCGGCGTCCATGTGCTTGCGGTAGTTCTCGAGCTTGGTGGTGCGGCAGTCGATGATGGCAGGGCCTTCCTCCTCGATGACGTTCTTCACGGTGTAAGAGGTGGAATAGCGGTCGGTGGAGCCAGGGTAGCCGAGAATCATGGCATAGTCGCCAGGCTTCACTCCACCTAAATTAATAGGCAGGTACCACTTGCTCTTCATCGGGATGTTGTCGGGGCTGTATTCGGCAGGGCTGCCGTCGGGGGCGGTGTAGACGCGGAAGATGTTGAAGTCGCCCTTATGGCGCGGCCAGGTCCAGTTGTCGGTGTCGGCGCCGAACTTGCCGATGCCCCATGGCGGACAGCACACGAGGCGCACGTCCTTATATTCGTCGTACTCGAAGAGGATGTATTGGTTGCCGCTGTAGAAGGGCACAATCTCGATGCGCACCTTGCGGTCGCCCTTGCGTTCCTTGGTGAGCGCCTTGGAGTTCTTGGCGATGAGTTCGTCGCGCTCGGCCTCGGTGGTCTCGGCGGTCACGCCTTTCAGCACGGCTTCGGTCACGTCTTCCACCTTATTTAAGAAAAGGACGGACAGGCCGGCGTTGGGCAGCTCCTCGCCCTTGCTCTTGGCCCAGAAGCCGTCGGTGAGGTAGTCATGCTCGATGGACGAGTGCTTCTGCACATAGCTCAAGCCACAGTGGTGGTTGGTGAGCAGAAGGCCTTCGGGGGAGATGATCTCGCCCGTGCAGCCGCCACCGAACTGCACGATGGCATCCTTGATGCTGGGCTGGTTGAAGCTGAAGATCTGTTCCGCCGTGAGCTTGCAGCCCATGGCTTGCATCTCGGCCAGGTTTTGGCCATTCAGTGAATAGGGCAGCCACATGCCTTCGTCGGCGCGGACCACCATAAAGGTCAGCATTAATGCTGCAATTAATGAGAATACTTTTTTCATTGGAGTTAAAATTTATTGTTATTCATCTTTGTCCTTCGGCACTCTCGAGCCTAGCATCAAAAACGACAGGACAATGGCCTCGCCTATCGTCATACCGAGCATTAACCAAAGAGCATCGTCCCAAGTACGTTTGCCGAAAAGGACGAAAAGCACTATTGAGACAATCATGCCTACCCAGCCGGAGAGCCCCCCTATCAAGATGTTCTTTTGGTCTTTTGAGAGTTTCATCACATCGTATTTTTCCGCAAAAATAATAAAAATATCAAGCCTCCGTTGTTTTTATACAAAATCAAGCCGTTATGACTATTAAACAACTTCTCAAGACGATGGCACTCGCATGGTTTGCTCTCGTTGCCACTTTCGTCAATGCACAATCACTTGACCATTACTACGAAAAAATATCGGAATTTGACGCACAATACCGTACCTACTACGACAGCGGTCAATATGATTTGGCCATACAGCCCTTGACCGATTTGATCCACTATTTGGATTCGATAACGGTGTTCAAGGGTCCAGAATTCGACGAGTCACGCGAGAAAATCGAACAATCCCTCGCCTATTTCAAAGCCAACACCTATTACAACCTAGCATGCAACTATTCCCTCTCTCACCAAAAGAAGGCCGCCATGGCCGCTTTGGAAAACGCGGTAGACCTGGGCTTTAAGGACTATGCCAACATGAAAAACGACTCGGATCTGGATTTGCTTCGCAACGAGAAGAGATTCAAGGCTTTGCTGAAACAGCTGGAACAATATGATCCTTTGGTTATTCTGAGGAATGCAGCTCCTTATGCCCATGAAGACACCGACACCTTGCCTCGTTTCAGCTATCAATCAGCGGAGGATATGCGCTTGAAGAATGTCAAAGAATTCTTCTCCTTGGATGAGGTGGCGGGCGATGGCGACGAGATCTCGAAAATCCTCAACATCCTCCGTTTTGTCCATGATTCCATCCGTCACAATGGCAACAACTATGCGCTCTGCGAGTTCGACGCCATCGACTTCTATAATTACTATAAGTCAACGGGCAAGGGTGTGAATTGCAGGCATCTGGCCATCGCCTTGAATGAGATGTACTTGTCCATGGGCATCCCCTCGCGCTATGTGACCTGCATGCCTAAAGACCCCAACGACCAGGACTGCCACGTGATTAATGCGGTTTGGTCGAGCCAACTGAAAAAATGGATTTGGGTCGACCCGACCTTCTATGCATTCGTGACGGACGAGAACGGCACTTTGTTGGGCATCGCCGAGGTGCGCGAACGCCTCATCGACGGCCGAATGTTGGTGCTCAACGAGGACGCCAACTGGAACCACGAGAGCCAGCAAACCAAGGAACACTATCTGGAAAACTACATGGCCAAGAACCTGTATTACATCGAGTGCGTCACCGAGAACCGCTTCAATCCGGAGAGCCGTTACAGGGATACGGGATCAAGCTATGTCCAACTGGTGCCCTCGGATGACAAAAAAGAATCCTCCGAGCGGATGGTGTTCACGCACGACGCCGACTATTTCTGGCAGGCACCTGAGTAATACAAACAAAAAACCCCTCCTGATGGGGAAAAAGGAGGGGAAAAACAATATAAAGATTATGAAAAAAATCCGACGTTATTTTTTCTCAATGCTCTCGCATCGAAAACTGATGCAAAGATAAGCATTATTTTCATTCACGGCACAATTTTGGCAATTTTTTTGAATTTTTTTACTCCCAAAAAGCGCTTTTCGGGATACAATTCACCCTATCGTAGCCAACGGATGCCGCGATCACGCGCCAGCAATCACTGCTTGGCGGCCATGACCAGCTGACCTCTGTAGTACAGGTCGCCGTCCACGTAGTAAGCACGGTGCATCACGTGCATGGTGCCGGTGGTGGGATCGATGGTCACGTTAGGAGTTTCTGCCTTGTAATGTGTTCTTCTCTTCGCGCCTCTGGTATGAGACTGTCTTCTTTTAGGATGTGCCATTTTCTTGTTATTTTAACTAGTTAACTATCTGTTTATTTATCGTTCAATTTAATGTCTTTCAAAGCGGCCCAGCGCGGGTCGATGGTGTCGGCTTCTTCTTCCTCGGCAGGTGCTTCCTCGCGGTTGAGCATCTCAAGCACGGCGGGGTTGCACTGGCCTTCGGGATGCACTCGGTGCATCGGGATGGCGAGGATGATGTACTCGTACACCAGCGGGCGGATGTCGTACTCACTCGTCTCGGCGCTCACGACAGCCACGTCGTCCGACTCTTGGGCATTCTCCGTTCCCAACTTAAGGAAGAACTCCTGACTGCTCTCTATCGGCAAGTCGAACTCGTCGGCGCAACGGTCGCAAGGCACGCGCACGAACCCCTTGAGGTCGAAATGCAGCGTCAGCATAGTCTCCTGGCGGTCGATATCGAGCTTGACCGACACCTTACCTTGTTGAACCTCAGAGTAATCCATGCCAGCGAAGAAATCGTCGTTGATCTCAAACTGGTAGGCATGTTGCCCCAAGGCGAGGCCGCTGACCGGAATCAGAAATTCATTCTTCTTTTCCATCTGCCTAAAAATCGGGCTGCAAAAGTACGGAATTAATTTGAATGTGGAACACTTGAAGTGGATTTTTCGCAAAAAACGCTATTTTTGCCCCAACAAAAACTGCTGATTATGACACGCATCGAACGCATCACCAAGATGGAGGCCCTCTTCGACAAGAGCGAGGAGGTGGTCAAGAGGCTGGAGGCCGCCCTTGAGGACTTTGCCGAGTTGGAAGGCGACATCACCGAGCTGGAGGCATATTACGACAAGGACTGGCGCAAGGACTTCGAAGCCGACGAGGCGGGCAAGCTGCCCAAGGACTTGAAGCGTGGTGTGCTCAGCGAGGATGGGCTTTGGAATTTGTTGGAGGATTATAAGAGACTCTCTTTTGTCCTTTCTTCTTGATAAGAAAGGACGAAAGAATCAAGGCCGACATCATCGGTCCCAACGCACTATGCGGACGCCCCTCCGCCATGTCGGCCGTGGCCCGCGCGCCCAACCCAGTTGAGCGTTGGCATTCCCGTTCACGAAGCCCGTCAGCAGCCATGTCATGCCAACGCAGATAGGTGCGGTGGCGGGCATCTATGGCTGCACTTTGACAAATGAAAATAGTCGAATAATTATCAAATATGAAAAAAGTAAAAGAAATACTCGGTTACGCCCTCGGTGGCTTGATGTTCGTGCTCCTCATTCCGACGTTGATGTGGCTGGCCTCGGGGCGGCCTGACCTTTGTGCCGTCCCTGACTGGAGGATGGTGGTGGCCATCGTGCTCGCCATACTCGGGCTGTCGCTGAGCGTTTGGAGCATCGTCTACATGCGGCATAAGGGCGACGGCAACCCCATGGATGCCTTCGGGCACGAGGTGGCGCCCCGAACGAAACATCTGATGACGGAAGGCCCCTACCGTCTGAGCCGCAACCCCATGCTGACGGGGAGTTTCGTCTATTACGCTGGTGTTTGCGTCGGGCTTTGGACTTGGCAGGCATTGCTGGTGTTTGTGGCGTTCGTTGTCATTATGCTGCTGCAGGTGCGCAGTGAGGAGAAGCGGCTTCGGAAGGATTTCGGAGAGGAGTATGAGGCGTATTGCCGCCGCACGGGGCGGTTTTGGCCCTTCCCATTGTCGTCATCGCGGACTTGATCCGCGATCTCCTACGCCATTAGGACACACTCATTCTCTTGTCCTTTCCTCTTGATAGGAAAGGACCAAAGGATCAAGGCCGACATCATCGGTCCCAACGCACTAGGCGGACGCTTCCCCGCCATGTCGGCCTCACCTCCCCGCCCAACCCAGTCAAGCGTTGGCGTTCCCGCACTCGGTGGGCTATACAGACGTGCTTGCACGTCATCGCGAGGAACGAAGCGATCCAGACCCAGCTATACCACTACACTCACGCCGCTAGGCCTCATCGCGGACCTTCCCCCTTTTAAGGGGGTGCCCGAAGGGCGGGGGATTAAGGATCCGCGATCTCCTAAACGGCAGGGGGACTCAGTTTATTCAGTTTTGGAATAGACCACCTCGATAATGAGGCATATTATTCTCTTTTTCAGCATTATACCCGACAACAAACGACTACAGTCGACTACAAACGTTTAATCAACGGCTTTGTCTTGACAAACAGTTTTTCTTTGCGGCATGAATCAAATTAATTAGACTTATGACGAAGAAGAAAAAGAATCCCAAGGACAATGTTGAGATTGTGACTGATTGCGAAAAACTTGTTCCAGTTTCCCAAATTGAAACCATGATCTTTTCCTTAAGAGGAACACAGGTGATGCTTGACAGTGACCTCGCCATGCTTTATGGAGTTGAAACCAGAACCTTAAACCAAGCCGTGAAACGAAACCTGTCTCGTTTCCCGGAAGACTTCATGTTTCGACTTACAAAAACCGAATTTGAAAACTTGAAATCACAATTTGTGACATCAAGTGGGAATGACGGAGAAAATAACCCCGATTCTGGTTGGGGCGGAACACGAAAGCTGCCGTTTGCTTTTACTGAAAATGGTGTTGCTATGTTGAGTGGAATATTGCGTTCGCCAATCGCTATCGAAGCCAACATCCGGATTATGCGCGCATTTACTTCCATGCGGCATTTTTTAGCCACCAATGCTTTAGTTTTCCAACGCCTTGAAGTCATTGAGCATCACCAGTTGGAGTTGGCCACCCACATTGCTGACACCGACCACCGTCTTGACGAAGTCTTCAAGCGGCTGGATGATGGCAGCGTGCGCCCCGCCCAAGGCATCTTCTACAACGGACAAATCTTTGATGCCTACACCTTTGTCAGCGACCTTGTCCGTAGTGCCAAGAGCTGCATCATTTTGTTCGACAACTATGTGGACGACACGGTGCTGACCCTGCTCGACAAGCGCGCCAGCGGAGTGAGCGCACAAATCTATACACGCAGCATCACGCAACAGCTCGCACTCGACCTAAAACGCCACAATGCACAATACCAACCTATTGCCATTGATGAGTTCCAAAACACCCACGACCGCTTCCTTTGCATCGACGAAACAGTTTATCATATCGGGGCCTCGCTGAAGGACTTGGGCAAGAAATGGTTCGCCTTCAGCCGCATGGAGATTGGGGCTGAGGGGCTGCGGGGGAAAATGGGATAGGATGTGTTTTTTATCGGGAATTGGAGACGGGTTTTGGAGAAAAATCTCTATATTTGCAAGTTTATAGGAAATACTCGCGATGAAAGCTGATAATAAACAGAAATTCAAAGCAATAAGCTTCTTCTATTCTAAAGAATTTTGAATGAATTATAATCTGGGGCCAACAAAAACAAAGGGTTGATTATAAATAAAACTATTGGTATCTCAAAGATT